>Ga0315914_1003736_pt1 | contig 23021 bp, 9 predicted proteins | sample MpolenodulesMG_FD_203920 | JGI IMG/M metagenome (GOLD analysis project Ga0315914, IMG submission 203920) | Medicago polymorpha root nodule microbial communities from Los Angeles, California, United States - elongated nodules | ecosystem: Host-associated > Plants > Roots > Nodule | place: USA...
TTTTCTTTATTTATCAACTGTTTGAATTGATAGCCAGTTACAACTTTTTTTCTCGATTTATTCTATTCTTAATGCAGAACTACTCAAGGATATATCCGTAATGTTCTATCTGATGTTACTTCCTAGCTTTATCTTGTACGATTATTGTAAGCTTTCTTAATAGATCTTGTTTTGACCTGATTGAATGCCTTAGGCCTATTTGTTCCTGGATTAAGAGCTTTTAGTGACTGTAGGAAAGGGAACAGAAACAAGAAACTGAAAGGTTTAGGTTTCCAAAAATAAATAAATTGGAAAGGGAGTGAGTTTGTAGTTCAAATAAAAAAGGGGTAGTTGGCTAATATACTTCTGATAATAAGTGATAGTATACTAGCAAATTCCTGTGTGTACATGATATTATCACAGGTTTAGCACTATGTTCAGAATAACCTTAAAAACAAAATAGAAGATAACAGTACCTTAGTCAAGGTCACCCTTGATATCCAAAGTCGATCAGCTGTCCTTGTTGACATATAAAATCTACAAGAAAAAAATAAAAAAGTTCAGATGTGATTTTTTTTTTTTTTTGAAGAAAAAAGTTCAGATATGATTAGTCTTCACCAAAAATCACATATGGGCGAGCAAGGGTATCACAGGCGCAACTGTGCAATTAGCAAACAGTTTCTTTAAATATAATGTGACAGATTAACAAAATCCAAAGTCATGAAATTGAATTAAACAAAAATAAGTCCAGAGGTAACTTGAAAAGAAGTAACGCACTTCTATACGGTTAAGGTTAATTTGTACTAAGTCATGACAGTATAGTATCTTCATGTATACATGACTAATACAGCTAACTCCATTTAGGAAAAATATACATTCACAGGATGAGATGAACAAATAATCAATAACAAGAGGACATTGAGAAAATATGTATTCTAGTTATAAATCTTATGTGGTGGATGATTATCTCGATATTACTTTCAATATGTGATTACCAAGACAATTCAAGGCATTATTAACTAATTACAGTCGCAGTAGATAATAGTTTGCATCGTCTCATTCTTGAACAAATAGAGTCTATGAATAGTTCCTGAAACACAAGTTTTATATTTTATAATCCAAGAGGTACTAGCAGGTTATTTTCCTATTTTCTTCAAATCCCACCTAACTTCTCAATGCTTTCCAAGTTCCAACAAAAATTGATCTGCAAACCCAAGCACGTTAACCTAACCCTGTTCTCATTACAAATAAGTTTCACCAATTGCGATTCCTTGGGTAGTTTAGTTTCACATGGAGTTGCTAGATTGATTTTGCAAGATTAATCTGAACTTATTGCCTTAAACAGAAAAATTACTTTGAGGTCAGTTATGTTTACTGAAAGCAGGACATGTTCAAACATAAACTGGAATCCCCCGTGAGGAAACCATTCGGTAGCTAAGCATATCAGAAAACCTTACAAATAAGCTGAAACTGAATAAGCTGAGTTTTATTAACCATTTTTAATTAGAGAATACCTATGTTCCCCGTGTTTTGGACGACCGCTAACCAAAGAACCAGTAAAGCCCACACCAACAACTGGGGATCCTAATCAACAAAAAAAAAAATGTACACCACCTTAGCGTCTGTTTGGACAAACAACATACTTAAGCCCTTATGGCACATGCGCTCATCATATAAGTGCTTATATATAAGCTAATTTTATAACAAAAGATAAAACAAATTCAAATTAGGATCAGTGAAGCAACCTGGCGAAGAGAGCTTCAGAGCACGATTATAAGCCAATAAAGCCATATCTTCAGCAGTCTGTTGACTACAAAACTGAGATGGAATCTGCACCAAAGATAAGAAAGCAATGAATAATAAAAACGCAAGTAAAAGTGGGTTTGATAGTGATGAAATTGAAGATGAAAAGGAAAGAACCTTGCCCAGTAACTGAATCAGAGACATTCTAGAATAAGGAACAACGGCTTCAAGAACAGTATTGGAAGCACCGGGAACAGATAGCAATAAACCCAGAACCTGAGAAGCTCCGCCAGCAAGATAGAGAACGGTTTGGTATGGAGAGGAGTGTATTGCTTCTACGGCGGTTCGGATGCAAGCTTCCGTCATTCTCTGGTTAATTGTAAGTGGGAGTTGACAAAAACGACATAGTAATGTCGATGGTGTTATGTTATGTTGCTCTTTTGACCCCGAGATAAATAATTTGGGAATTATATTCATTTTTTTTTCATTAATAGTAATAAATACTCTTTTGTAAACATTAACAAATCCTCTCTTCTAAACGATAAATTTATAAAACAAAATTAATACAATAATAACTTTTTTAATTCCCGTATTTTTTTCACAAAATGGTAATACATTTAGGGATGGAGGTTTTTGAAAGAGAAAAAAAAAATTATGTTAACAAGTGCTCAAACACTTGTTAAGGAACATAAAAGTAGTATGTTTACATTGAATTCAACAATATCTTGATTTTTAAAAAGTTAAATTATTACCTTTCACCATTTTCCAATACAATATTTCTATTTTTTATCATCTTAACCAATATATCGGGATACTCTTTAGCATTTCTCTTAAAAAACTGAGTCTTGCTAACCGGTGCCCGTAGGGCAATAGTTAAGGAATTTACAAATATAAATTTTGTCTTAGAAATATAAGATGTTACTTTTGATAAAGTAATGAATACACAATTTTTTCATAATGCTTAATCATTGCCCTTGGAACACTTGTTAGTATTCTCCAAAAAAATTATAAATAAATGATGTGTACATATAAGGTCTATATAAGAAAAATGAAATGTTAACTTCTACCCCCTATGACATATGTTATGATACCAAAGATAGAATTTTTGCATTGGAAATTGCACCAATTTATTTCTCAAAAGATTGAAATTTTATTTAGCTCAATAAATACTTTCTTTTTTTGAAAACCTTAACATGTACTTGTATCGTGCAAGTTAGCATGACCCTTAAAAAAATTGTGATGCTCTTAGGACATTGTTTAAAGTATAAACATAAAAAGAGTAACTCAAAAGAAGAAATGTATTCTAAAATTTTGTGCATTCAATTATTAAAAAGTTAAATATTAAATGTAATAATGTATTTCAATCATGTGTTTTAAGCGCACAAATTAACATTTTCCGACACTATTGAATGTAGGGAAATATCGTGAGAAATTGAGAGGGATACCGTGTCGGGTGTGAGTTGTTTCTCTCACTCCACTCACTACTAAGCTAGGCCAACGAGGTCTTTGCTTTCCCATTCTTCCACACAACCTTACTGTCTTCAACTATTTCTCTGTCTTCAACACCTTGCATTGCTTTGTCCCTTCTTTTTCTTCTCCTTCTTCTTTCTCTAACAAAACCTTTCCTCTCTTCTATTTTCTACCTCCAACGGTCACATAGTTGGAGAAGAAAGAAAATGTTCCCTTTCCCTTTTCATTTCTTCTTTTTTCTTCTCTTTTGCAACACTCTTTCACCTCTAGCTAAATCTCTAAACCCTGAAGGCTATGTTCTTCTAACACTAAAACAATCCCTCAAAGATCCACAAGGTTCTATGAATAACTGGAACTCTTCTGACCAAACCCCTTGTTCATGGAATGGAATCACCTGCAAAGACCAAACCGTTGTTTCCATTAGTATCCCAAAAAGAAAACTTCATGGTTCTCTTCCTTCTTCTCTAGGATCTCTTTCACAGCTTCGTCATGTCAATTTCAGGAACAATGAACTCTTTGGAGCTTTGCCTCATGAGCTTTTTCAAGCTCAAGGACTTCAAAGTTTGGTGCTTTATGGAAATTCCTTTTCTGGGTCTGTTCCGAATGAGATTCAGAATCTTAGGTACCTTCAAACTCTAGATTTGTCACAAAATTTCTTTAATGGGTCGTTTCCTGCTTCAATTGTTCAATGTAAGAGACTTAAAACTTTTGTTATCAGTAGAAATAATTTTACTGGTTCTTTGCCTGATGGATTTGGTACTGGTTTGTCTTCTCTTGAAAAACTTGACCTTTCTTTCAATCAATTTAATGGTTCAATTCCTAGTGACTTTGGAAATTTGTCAAGTTTGCAAGGAACTGTTGATTTGTCTCATAATCGTTTTAGTGGTTTAATCCCAGCTAGCCTTGGAAATTTGCCTGAGAAGGTTTATATTGATCTTACTTACAATAATTTGAATGGTCCAATACCACAAAATGGTGCTTTGATGAATAGAGGACCAACTGCTTTTATTGGAAATCCTGGTTTGTGTGGTCCACCTTTGAAGAATCCATGTGGTTCTGATGTTCCAGCTACTAGTTCACCTTCCTCAAATCCAAATCTTCCTGTCAATTATCCACCAAATGATGCTGGTTTTGGTTCTGATAAAAGCAAAGGGCTAAGTAAAGGTGCTGTGGTTGGCATTGTTGTTGGTGATTTAATTGGAATTTGTCTTTTAGGTCTGTTGTTCTCTTTCTTTTACTCGAGGGTTTGCGGTTTTAATCAGGATCAGGATGAAAATGATGTTACCAAGAGAAGGAAAAGAAGGAAAGAGTGTTTTTGTTTCAGAAAGGATGAATCTGAGGCACTGTCTGACAATGTCGAGCAATATGATCTTGTTCCATTAGATTCACAAGTGGCTTTTGATTTGGATGAACTTCTTAAGGCTTCAGCTTTTGTTCTTGGTAAGAGTGGAATAGGGATTATGTACAAAGTTGTTCTTGAAGAGGGGCTTGCTTTGGCTGTGAGAAGATTGGGGGAAGGAGGTTCTCAAAGGTTTAAAGAATTTCAAACAGAAGTAGAAGCTATAGGGAAGTTAAGGCATCCAAATATTGCCACTCTTAGAGCCTACTACTGGTCTGTGGATGAGAAGCTTCTCATATATGATTATATACCAAATGGAAGCCTTGCTTCAGCAATTCACGGTAAGTTTGGATTGACTTATATGAATTTTGAGCTTATCTACTTAGCATAAACACTCAACACTCATGAGATTGTTTGGGATAGCTTATGAAAATAGTTTATGGCATCTATAGGTTGTTTTCAGCTTATTTCTATAAGGTAGCTCTTCAGGATAGCTTATATGAAAACAACTTATAGCTTAAATGAAAACTATTTAACTTTATTTTATCTTTTGTTATAGAAAGAACTTATACATTTTATCTTTTGTTATAGAAAGAACTTATACAGCAGCACTTATATGATAAATGATTATGTTATAAGCACTTATTTAAGCTGTTTATCCATACATTGTCCATTTGATTCATTGATTGTTTGGTTTTGATTTTTATGTATTCAGGGAAGGCTGGACTTGTCACATTTACGCCGCTAACTTGGTCGGACCGACTGAAAATCATGAAAGGAACTGCAAAAGGATTGGTCTATCTGCATGAGTTCAGCCCCAAAAAATATGTCCATGGAGATCTAAAGCCAAGTAACATACTTCTTGGACATGACATGACACCGTACATTTCAGATTTTGGACTAGGGCGCCTTGCAAACATCGCTGGAGGTTCACCGACCATGCAATCGAACCGAGTGGCTGCAGAGAAACTACATGAAAGACAGAAAAGCTTGTCCAATGAAGTGACAACAAATATTATTGGAAGTGGTTATCAAGCTCCGGAAGCACTTAAAGTGGTGAAGCCATCACAGAAGTGGGATGTTTATTCATATGGTGTAATTTTGTTAGAAATGATCACAGGAAGATTACCTATTGTACAAGTAGGTAACTCAGAAATGGACCTTGTTCAATGGATTCAGTTCTGCATTGAAGAGAAGAAGCCTCTCTCAGATGTATTAGATCCATACTTGGCTGAAGATGCAGATAAAGAGGAAGAGATCATTGGAGTTTTGAAGATTGCTATGGCTTGTGTTAATAGCAGCACTGAAAAGAGACCTACAATGAGGCATGTACTTGATGCTTTGGATAGATTGTCTGTTTCATCTGATTGAGAAAATTCAGCTCATTTGGAAAGCTTCTGTTTTTACCCTTGTTCATGGTTTAAGAATGTCTTCTAATTGCTTGAATTTTCAAGGAGTTTCATTGCATGTATGGATCCTTGTAGTTGAAGCAGTAGAAGTTAAAATGAATTTGTTTGACCAAAAATTACCAATGTTTCTAAGATTCTCCCCTTAATTATTGTTATTATTATTATTGCTATTTTATGTTTAGGGTTAGCTGGTATTCTATCTATTTAACATAAAGTACGAGTCAAGAGGAATTATTAATTAATGATCAATGTTACTGATCCGTCTTTATAGTCACACACAGAGAGAATGTCTGCATGTCATTCTATATTGGTTTTATTATTAGTGAAAATCTATCCACTCTGTTATGTCTCACCCTGTGTCTGTCTTTGCTCAGTTTATGACTTTATTCCAAGGGGATGGTACCACGAATTGCTGCTTTATCATCTAGAACCCGTGACCTTCATCATTAACTTTTCCTCTCATTCTCATGTCATGACCATCATTATTTGGCGTGGGGGGTCCTATTAAAATTAAAATTAGTATAAAGAAGGAATTAGGAAAAGAATAAATATTTTTGCATGATGAGTAGGGTAGGTAACTGTACATGGCTCCTGTCTCTGATCGAACGCTTGCTTTATCTTTAATGTTATTTTAAAGCATTCAGGATCCGACAAAGATTGCATGTCATTAACAGTCACACCACTGTTAACGGGAAGATAATCAACTACTAGTATATTTTTAAATAAAAATAAAAGTGTATATCAAATAAAACAAATAAATATAGTGTCAGTGTGTGTGGTTCATATATTCTGAAATACTTTGCACAAACGGCTAAGTTAGTGTTAACTCCATTATTTATTTTCAAGTACCAGATTGGAATGCTGTTTTAATGGATAATACTGAAATGTTTATAGTTAGTCTTTGAATTAATATCCTTCATTGAACCGTGTCTAAAACGATGAAGTGGAAATTAACATCTTTAGTCGACTAACAAGCAGGGCCGTTCCTAGAGTTTTACGGGTCTTAGGCATAATATGATAAAAAGGCCCCCTTATATAATACGTCATAATTTTTTTTAGCTTATTGTTGTGATTTTATTAGCTCTTCATTTTGTTTTTCCCTCGCTTTTAACTACCAAATAATTTTTTTTAGAAAACATCTAAAAATAAATCAAATACTTTATAGGCACCAAAACAAAATAAAATACCATAGAAGAGAACAATATCACTAACGAAATGATCATGAATGTGTCTCACATCAAATTCATATCATGAATTTGTCTCGCATGATCTTACAATATCAAATTCAATTTTGCAATCCTTTCAATCAATTCAAGAAATTTGACATTACAATATTGATATAATTTATTTTTTTGGAACCTTAGAAAGAAAAGATTAAGATTAATTTTGTAGGCTCGTTTTCAACTAAAATATAATTTGTTGTTATGAAAATTATCTCAATTTCTTGGATAATAAATATCACCAATATTTTTAATATTAGTGAGACACATTATTAGAAACAAATTGCCCAAAAAAATATCACCAATTTCTTCGATAATAATTTTATTGGCACATTATTAAAAAAAATCAATTTTTTTTATAGGAGGGTGTATATAGAAATTTTTGTGTTATCCGAGGGTATATATAGAAAATCTCGTCAAAAAGGCCTAAAACATTAACAGACTTGAGCCCATTCATATATCATGTCAATATTTCAGGCCTTTTAGTGAATATTATTATATAAAGCCCGCAAAAACCAAATATTTCTATATACACCTCCCTCCATAAAATAAAAAAAATTTAGGGCCCCCTAAAGGCATGGGCCCTAGGACGTCGCACCCCCGACCTATGCCTAGGGCCGGCCCTGCTAACAAGCTGTTAGTCCTTCATTCTAATACCAACATTTTGTCATGGTAAGAGTGTTGAGTACATGGATTACAATTGTTTTCTACACGTCAAGTGCATAATCACCTTTTTTAAGTCGAGTAAACATGGCTTCTTAAACTGATTTCCTGTCCCGTATAACTATAACATTAGACAATTTTTGGTACATAGAAGAAATGGCAAAGTCATCATAAACTCACACACAAAGTGGAGGTGTCGGGGTTCGAACCTCGGTCAAGATGTCCGGCCTAACAATTTCGACATTTTTACCAGTTGAGTTACGACTTATGGGACAATTTAACAAATAATGAGTTGTCCTTAAAAAAACAAATAATAATAAGTTGTAAACAAACATTTATTCACTTGTATATGATTATTAGACTTTAAGAATCCGAGTTAAATACATTTGCTAAACCTATTTTCTACCCATATTATACACCTTGTGTAAAATGACATTTTAGTAATTTCATCCATATAAAAGAGGGTGTAAGTGGGGTGGTGAAGATCACATGACCATGTGTCACATGTGTGTGGTGGTAAAGGAGGTGTTGTCACATATGATGGTCCTATCACCACTCTTATCTTTAAGTGATGGTTTGGACTGTTATGTTATTTTAACGCAGTTAGGATCCGACACAACAAATATTGCATGACATAACTTTGAGTCACACTACGGTTAACGGAAAGATAACCAGATATAGTCTTAAATAATACTCTATTTTTAACACTCACTATCTTTTTAAATAAAATAACATGATTTTTTTTTTTTTAGTAGAAATAACGTGACTTATACAATTTAAAAATGGATGTAAGTTTGTAACATAAAGTGGTACTTTGTATTTCATTCAATAAATAAATAAATATTATATTGTTTGAAAATAGAGTGTTGATAGTGGTTGGTACTCACAAAATGAAACTGCATTCAATCAAATTATAAACATTTTATTATTATCAATTAAATTTAAAAAAGAAGTAGGAGGTACTTGTGAAAATAAATTATTGAACAAATGTGCATCAACTGTGCTAAGTATGAATCACTATCAACACTCTCTCTAGCAAGTGGCTACAGTTCGCTCTATTATTTATTCAAGTACAACATGTACTTTTTTAGGGAAGAACCGCACATAATTCTGTTTCAATTTTAATTGATAATAATGAAATATTTATAGAATGTTTAATGTTTAATTGAATGGAGTCTCATTTTTTTTGGTACAAGGAGTCTCATTTTTTTTGGTACAAGGAAATTCGTTAGTTAATAAAAAAAATCAGAATAATTTAATCTTTCAATTAACATCCTCATTCGACCGGCTCTAAAAATGACTTTCTTAAATCAACTCCGTGTCCTGTTTAACATTAATTTCTTAACATTAGACAATATAACAAATATTGAGTTTGTAACTCAATTTATTGTCAACTTGTTTATTACTTAAAAAATCCGAGTTAACACATTTGTTAATTGGATTTGTATGGTGTATCGAGTTAAGAACTACAACTTAAACAGAAAAACATAGCGATTTAACAAGCATACTTTTTTTTTATCTAACAATAGATATGAGAACAGAGTATTATAATATTCTATCTATATCTTGTTCGTTGCCGTCCTTAGGCTTCACTTCTATGATGAGGTTGGTCACCGATAAAGCAAATGAATATTTTACACATAACTGTTAATATGGTTAAATAAAACTAATTCCTACTAAATTTGAGGCTAATTTTAGAATTCCTTCAAAAATATTTAAATTACAATTACAACTAAATAAAAACTAATTTTCTTCGTCATTTAAAAACTCAATTTGCCCCGTAAGCATTTCATCACACATCAAAGCTTCATACTTCATATTTGGTACCTACAACATTATATTAATGTAAGGGTCAATTTTCGGTTCTACATGGGATCACCTAAACTCAGAGAAATGTCATAAAATAATAATAAAAGTACTCATCAACTAAAAAGAATTAGAAATTTCCAAAAGAACTAAGTACACAAAACTATTTTGTAAAACTTTATGCATGAGATGCATGATATGCAAGACTCAAATGATCCGGATATTGTCGTATTAACGCACACAGCCACGACAGCAAGGCCCGCCACCCAGTGACATTAGCCCACCTACAAGGCCCGCCACCCAGTGACATTAGCCCAAAATACTTCATGCTATGCTATGCAACTCAATGTCATCAGTAAAACCAAAAATAAATTCATGACATGAAACCCACCAACCTCTAATATCATATAAACCACAAACTATTTTTGGAATCATATATAGTTATGGATGTGTCGAACCTATTAATCACATTCTTCACAAAAGTCAAACACATTATTCAATCACCACAATAAGTCATTCATATAAATTACATAAAATCATTAAATAGGATAAAACATAGAAAAACTAACTCTTCTTAATGGATAAGAATTCTACTATCATTTTACAACATTTATCCGGCCTAGTATGATGGTCTGGGGAAAAAGCCCTTACCTCGAACGCTTTATTTTCTAAGCCACGACTCTTCCTAAAGCAACTCTACGCCTCAAACTTGCAGCTACGATGCAGAGTTGATTTCTCTTACTCTAGGCACTATCTTAACGATCGGACGGTTGAAAACGAAGAACCACATGTTAGGAACATGCTGTCCAAAATTTAGCCCAATTGAACAGTGAACGAAGACGCAGGCACAGTTACGAACCATGAAGGAAGTATGCTAGGGATTGATTAATGAAATTGAGCTGATTTTATGCAAAATTTGAATCAATAGAATGTTGGAGATTTAAGTAGGTATCAATTGGGTTTTTCTTTCCTTCAATTGTGAAGAACACAATTCATGAGGTTAGCACTACTTTGTGGCTCTCGTAACAAAGGGTGGTGAAAATGATAATTGGAGGCATTCATGGCATTAGGGGAAAACAAAAGCATGTCTCACTTGGGAATTAGAGTTTCAGAAGCTATTACGCTGCAGCCAACATATGTATATATCGGTTCTCTCCCCCTCCATGTAGTGCCCCCAATTCCCATATATCTATGAACACGTATAAGAAGACTCATAGTTAACTAGTAATAGTAACCGAAAAACATTAGGGAAACAGTAAACGTGTTAATCCTAATTCAAAGTGTGGAATAAATAATTAAAAGGTACTCATTGACTATTTCAATAAGTAAAACGGCTAGCTAGTAGCTACATAATAGGCACGTTGAGTAACATCAAATTATATGATCAACTTAATGGAATAAATTAAATATAAAAATTATAAGATAAACTACATGAGAAACTATCTTACAATTACTTATAATAATAATCAATAGCTATCTATTAAATTTCTCTGTACTATTATTATTTTACTTTCAAAACAATTATATCTATTTATACACACATTACTCATTAATCAAACACATACAAAAGTGACATCATATACATATATCCTTAAAGTATTAACCCATGATTATAAGTTGGACATGTATATACATATTGATACATAAAATATGGTTTGTGAAATTCAAGGATGTTACACTTGTAGTTGAAGCATCAATTTCTCCTTAAGATTAAAAACTCGGTCATTTCACTCTTGTCCGATAACCCACACATAGGTAAACCAAATTAAGTTAATAAAAGATTGTCTCGCTTTCAAACCATGTCAATATAGCATAATGATCGAAATGGTCCAAAATAAAGCGATGGTTTATCGAAGAGAAGCCCAACCAACCAAATACCAAAGTGAATCAAATAAATTACAATAAAGGAATAAATGATTAGGCGATTCCATCTCACCACTGCTACGCAAATGTGATCTTCAACCGTAATATTCAATACATTTTATAATTGAATATTTATAAGAGATTATACATGACTCGTGAATCTTTGTGTTTTTTTTTGTTGAAAAGATCTTTCTTACTATTGGATATATTTTATAAGTTAATGATTGGTTTTATTAAATTTATAATTTTTTTTGTGGCTTTTCCATAGAAAATCTGATTATTATTTAGTTTTTTTAGGTATACATATTTTACAAATGAATTTTTGTTTCTATTAGATCTAATTTACATACAGTCAATAAAAATATAACATTTGTTGTCGTTCACTGGATACCTACGTCAAACACCGACTATTAATATGCAACAATAAAAATATTTTATAAAATGAATATACTTCAAACTCAAATAATGTAATCCTTACATACAATATATAAATATTACAACAACCAAACAACATTAGGATTTCCCTTTGTAAAAAAAAAAATCATTAGGATTTCCCTTTTTAAAAAAATTATACTTATAAATTTAATATAATTTATTCTGGTAGAAAAATTTAATATAAAATAATATCACGTTAAATCATTTGATAAAAAAATACATTATAAAAAAAAAGCCCTCGATTTCAGAATCACTAAGTTAATTGATTTTTTTTTTTCAATATACGATTAAACCTTAGTTTTCTCCATGTAAAAAAAAAAAAACCTTAGTTTCCACAAATGGATATAAATAAAAATCAAATTATCTATTTATTAATACTGAACTTATCACGTTTTCTTTTCTTGAGAAAGATACGAAACAGAATTAGCTTGGATTACGCATAGTCATATTTAAATTTGTTGAAAATCAAATTTATCTGCTTTTCTTTTTTGGGGAAATCAAATTGATTTGATTAGAAAATAAGAAAATTATCATAATTTACTCCGAAAGTCGTTTTCTCGTTCCTTTGTTCCTCAATATATAAACACTTTCCTCAAAAAACACGACAAGAAAAAACAAAACATAATCATTAGCTTCAGAATTAGGGTTCACACTCTTAATCCTTGTGGTGAACGGTGCAAATCAACCAGCCAATGGTAAGCACCTCTTCCTCATTCAATCGAATCATTTGTTTTTTGATTTTATTATTTTTTTATTGCAATTACTAGTTAAACTCAATCAATAATCATACTATTCTGAATATAGATGAAGATCCCCCGAAACAACGAAGAGTCTTCTAGAGTTTGCGGCGATGTATCGGGTTATTTTGGGGAAGTAAAAGCTGCATTTCAATATAACAAAAAGTATTTTCAGTTTATAAAACTCCTAAAAGATTTCAGGGCTGGAAGAATTGATATAAGAGGTGTCAAAGCAATAGTGAAGAGGCTGTTTAAAGGGCATACTCATTTAATTTTGTGATTCAACGCCTTTCTGCCAAAGGAACATCAAATCAAACTTGAGACCACCGGTTAGTGGTTTATGATTATTGATTGCCCTTCTCTTATTTTGATACTTTTCTGCAGTTATTATGAGTTTTTTTGCTATATACCATATGCCATAATTTAGTTATCATGAGTCTTTTTGCTATATACCATATGGTATAATTTAGAGACTAATTTGATCAAGATTTGTGCAATTAATTGATAGATTAAGGTGCGTCTCTCTGCACTTTTGGAGAACTAAACTGATGATAGAAATTTTTCATGTAATGAACTAATGGAGTCTATATCTTTGGAATATTAAAATAGGGGTCAGGGGTTCATGCATTTTATTTCCTTCAGGAACTAATGTCCACCAGTAACAACTGTCTTACAGCCAGAAAATATTTCGGGAACTTCACGATTAAAAAAACAGCAACTAAGGCTCTATTTGCGAGTTTCGAGGGGAGGGGAAGGGAGGGCTCTGAGGGACGAGAGTAGGGGAAAATTGGAGAAATCTTCCACATTTTTGTTTATAGTGTTTTTGTAATGATAAACAAATGTTTATCATTAATATATTTTTAAATTTTGATAGTATTATAACACAACATAGATTTCAAGAAACCCTTCAAAATCCTCCTTTAGTACAATTTTTTTAGTTCCCCCATTTTGAGGGGATTTTGTGTTACAAAGAAAAACAAGCCCTCGATTCATGTCCAACTTTTCTTTCCTTCATTTCCCTTTCCTCCTTCCTTTTAATCAAAATCAAGGTAAGGTTGCGTATAATACACCAAAAATGGTGCGGCTCCTTCCTGAACTCTGTGTATGCGGGAGCTTTAGTCACAGTGCTTCCCTTATTTGTCTGCAAAAAGTAAACTATATACACCTCAGCAGTCAGAAAATTTGTTGTTGGTTGTAATTGTAGTAGCTCATTTTTGGAGGACTATTTTTTTGCTGTAAGAGAACTATCTGTTTGTGATAGAAAAGAACATGAGGTTCAAAAACTTATTCCAATAAATTGTTAAGAAGTAGAATCATACTAAATGTCTTCACGTAATCACCGCTTGGATCCATATTGGTATAGTGCTAGAGCTTTTGAAGCTATTTGATAGTATCTCTATACAATGAAAAGGGTATTCACATAAACATCTATGTTGTATTTTTTCTGTTCATGCAACTAAAACCTTTATCACATTGTAGGTTATTAATTTTTGTCTTTGATAGCATAAATGGGTTTATCGGTTTGTTTTCAACCCTTCAATAGTTCCACTCTATTGTTTTTCTTCATAGTATTTTGATAGAAACTGGTACCAAAAAACAAATTAATATTAATAATGCAATAGATTCCTAAGAAAATGGGAAAATAAACTATTCACAAGAAAGAAAGGAAAAAAGAGGATCGCAGATATTTGTATTTTATGTTGATCTTGATTGTTGTTTGAGGAAAATGGAGTAATAAATATTTCTTCATCTCCTCATTTTCAATAAAAAAATAAAATATCTTAAATTTGAGAAATAAATAAATATATGTTTAGAATCATCTAACACTATCATTGTTGTGATCTAAAGGTAAAAAGGTGAAGAAGGTAGAAGAGAACTGTGAACTTCCTTTAGATGTCTTTGATCTCATTTCCAAAACACTAGATTTTGACGACCTCATTCAGTTTGCCGGTGTCTGCAAGAATTGGAGGGCTTTTCATAAAATATATTGGAGAGATTTCTTGGCATCCCAAGAACCATTACTTCTTCAAGTTTCGTATCATGGTAATGAATCATATTCCTTTATTCGCATGTCTGACCAAAAAATTTATTGCTTGAAGATGATGAAGTACTTTGAGTACCGTACATATGTTACGTTGTCTAGTGGATATTTTATCATGGTGGGGGACAATAATTCATTTATGCTATTCAATCCATTTACAAGGATAAAGAAAGTAATCAATACCTCTACATTTGAAGTTCAATCTTATATTTTTGCTAACAATGCCTTGCTTGCTTTTAGCAAATGCTCTGTGGAATTTGTCTTGGTGGTTTTATGCAATTATTCAAGGTATTTGTATGTCTATCAATCTCGAAATTGTGGTTGGGTTACTTATTCGTCGACGGAAAATTCAGGGAGGGTTGTTGACTTTGTGGTTTTGCATAATATAATATATGTTGTCACTGACAAGTTCAACGTAGGAGTACTCAACTTGAATTCTGCAAATATTAAATTTTTAAAACTGAAGAGTACTCCTAATGTACCAAATTCCTTATACCTTAAGTTGGTTAATTGTGATGGCCAACTTTTGGTGGTTGATTTAACTTACACTGAAATAAGGAATGTGTACAAGATAGACTTCTCAACTATGGATTATGTCAAACAAGAAATTTTGGGCAACATTGCATTATTGTATATTTCGAACAGAAGTTGTTATGCATTGAGCAACCCGAGTAGGTGGGGATATGAGAGCAACTCTATGTATGTCATCCGTCTTGGATCTACAGTATGTAGTGTGTATTCAGGTGATGATAAAAAGTTGCAAAAATACATTAAAATTCCTGCTCCTCATAAAACAAGTTTCTCTCATGAAACAAGTTCTTTCATGTTGGATTGGTGTTTTAGACATCTACAATATGAGGTAGATTATTCTCTAGTTGAGTGACTTGCATATTGCATATTGTACACTGTTACTCGTGGTCTTTGTGTCTTGACCTATTTCATTTTTGTTTGCCAGTAATTAGACCAGGGTAGGAAAAACTTGCAATGATTTGCAATGGTTTGTAGTTTCAATATTAGACAAGTGTTGAGATAAAAGAAAGAATTGAATTCATTGATTACTATTGAGAATAATTCAGATGCGGACATTATACCCTATACCCCTACATCTATACTATCACCCCTACAAAATACTCATAAATCCAATTTTACCCTTCTTATCATTTATTTTTTTACATATTTATTTTTCAGTTTTACTTTCAACATTTCCGAATTCAGAGTTCACCCCTACAAATTCCAATTTGTGGAAAAAAATACCGGAAACCTTGAAAAATAATTATGGATGTGAAGAATTTTTGTAATACCGTAAATCTATGATAAGTTTTGTCAACACATGGAGAACTTTTGTGATGTTGCATTTTATTCATGGCTTGAGGTCAAATTTCCATCACTGAGAACATCGAAATTAGAACAGGGGTTAATAATATGACCATTTTGATATTTATATAATTAGGAAGATTAGTTTCAATTTCCATACCTTATAAACAACGATGTTAAATCTGAATTTTCTATTTTAGTCAAGACATGAAACAGATCAACAACAAATTCTGAGTTCACCCCTATAGTAAGACCTTCGTTTTTCAAGAAACAGATTGGGATCGGAATTCGAAAGCCACAAGGGATTCAATACGGTTTCCGGTAAATAGATTTGACCTAAACAACTGCTATGCGTTTTCCAGGAAACATATTGGAACTGAAAACGATGGTTGTTTTCCTGGTAACAACAACCACGCAGGAGTGGATTGTTCTTCAGTGTTGTTCTGCTAATCATTACTCTCTTGTTTGACAGACCAATGAAAATAAATGAAGTTTTTAACTTTTTATGAGGGTAAATTTGGTAGTTCATGTTAAATGTATGGGGTAAAATTTCCTTCAGATGCGTATCAAAATTGAACTATTGAACATTAATAGCTTGATTACTTTTGGTGTTTTCTATTTTTATTGATAAAATAAATATTCGAAAATGCTGATTGGAAAATTTTAACAATGCATTTAACATACAGAAAAAAGAAGGAAAAAAAAAATTCTAGTGAAGGTTCCGGGCATCAAATCAGTAAGGAAAGTTGGAGAGGACGAAAATCTCATCTATCTATTATATAATTTATTGAATTAGACCCACAAATCATCACTCAACACTTCAATCAAATGTCTGTCATGCAATACAAATTCGACCACCTCAAAAATTTGACGCGCGAGCTTTCCAAACTCGCTCAATACCCCAAAATCAAACTCCTTTGATCAATATTTGGTAACTCCTATTTACAGGAACATGAATTTGATTGCCTACTTCACAGTCTATTTCATTTTGCGTGTCCCTTTGGTTCAATTGCTCTCTGTTCCTACTTTGTGTAAACGGCTGAGGAAAGTTTTCTATTACAATGAGTATGAACCAAAAGTTGGTTGATCAAGCCTAGAGAGATAACATGTCCTTGTCTTGTCATAGGGAAATTAATTTGAGACAACTGTTTGTACCGAATTATTACTAATAATGATGTTCTCATATTAAAATTCCAATTCGTTGGGAATTATTTCATCCCTCCCAAGTTATATGTCGTTTTGTAAAAATATATGGTTCTAAATTATATGTCGGTTTACAATACCAATAAAGAATTAATGTTACGTAAAAAAATATTGTTCTAAATTATATATCGTTTTACAATATCAATAAAATATAATATTACTTTTCCTATTATATTCTTAATTATTTATTATTTTATCTTCTTTCAATTCTTTAATTTTTCTTTCATATACCATTTATTAAGATTTTTTTTGTAAAAGAACTTATAATATATCTTTTCCAGGGACAGATCCAGAAATATTGTTAAGTGGGGGCAAAATCATATACTATTTTTTTTTTTGCTGAAATCATATACTATAATAATTTACATTAAAAAATCTATTAATACATAAGTGATATTATTATCACTAAAAAAGCAGAGACTGCAAAAATTATGACATTTTATATCCAAAAAATTGAATATACTTAAGTATCTATTCAATATATTTTTCTATTGACTTTTATATTTTAAAACTATTGTTTATTTCATCATTTTGAGTATTGTTGAATAAATTTTTATATGTACGTCAACAATCAATTATTCAATAATATTATTTTTCATACTGTTGCATATTAATTTCTAAAAAAATATTGTTTAGTAATATTTTGTGGGGGAAAAACTTATTTTTAATGGTAAAAAAGTAAATTTAACAAATTAAGGTAAAAGTAAAAGAGCATGTGGGGTCAAGTGCCCCCAATTAACCCCGCTTGTATTCGTGGCTGATCTTTTTCATATAAAATTAATTACATTTTTTAATATAGGTGAAATGACCAAATGTTATAATTTGAGACGAAGAGAGTACTATAGCAATTGAAAGCAACACTTAGCATCAAACAAACACCCCCTTAGATTTTCCACGTAGGACTTGGCTTTACTACTACAATCTAAAACAGCTCGTGCAAAGAGTTTAGTGCATCCAAAGTTTAGACAACTCAAAAGAAAGTCATCAAAACAATTTAATTTTAGATTTATCTATCTAAGATGAAATGTTAACATAGCCTGCATTCTTTCTTGCAATCCTTAGCCTTTTCACACATTCTACAAACTCCCTGTTAACAAAACATTAGAAACAAGCAAAAAACAATTATTGTCCAACTAGTATAATAAAATGTAGAGAAGTGTTAAATGAAAAGGGATGAATACATACTTCCACAGGACATCACCAACAGTCCTCCAATTGTCTTCACTGTCCTTGTAGAATAATGAATACTCTGATCCAGATTGAAATAATCTTATACCAGATAGTGATTGGCTACCTGAATGGTACAGTTAGTTAGAAATAGGGTAATTATACAAGTTAACACACTCTTTAAGACCCTTTAAATGGTAACTTTTTATGAAAATACGTGTAATCAATACATTGGAAATCGAAATATTTGATTTTTTTATAAAACAATATATTCTTTTAGAATCCTTAAAGAATGCCCTCGGAACACTCGTTAACAATACCCTAGAAATTATTGTATCACTTCTTTAAAACTGATCACTTTGATAAGAGGGAGAAATGTGAATATATCACAAGTGCATTATTGACACAAGGACACTACATACCAAACATGTCTTCTAATTGAATGGCTAGACTTGAGTATCCTCCATGATCAAGAATACAAATTTTCCTACCAATGGAGACCCCATCCATGTTAACCTTCACATAAGCCCATCTCTCATTGCTCTGGACCCCCTCTATCTCTTCATCAAAGTTTTCACGGACAGATCTAGAATGTGTTGTGCTTGAATTCTTCATATTAGGCCAATCCATAAGATCATCATCATACACTGAATCCAAACATCATTACATTACACTATGTATTTGAAATTAGTATTGACTACCATACCATCCATGTTTATGAGAATTAGACTAATATAACTTGGAGAAATCATCTACAATATTTATCTACTTAGACCTTAGTGCTGTATTTAGTTTAGTAGTTTGTATCAAACATTTTTACAACAAAGAGTCACCTAGGGACTACATGGGAGTCTGTTTTTGCTAAAGACAACATACAAAATTCATTTAATATCTGACAAAACACTGAATGAAAAATGAGGATTTCATTTATATACATTAGTGTAATGATTTTCTACACCGTCAATTAATCATTATCGTCAAAATGTTCGACTTCAATAATAACTACTTCTAAAGTCACATATATGATTGATTGTAATTTGTTAACGATGTAAAACTTTTTTAAAGTAAAGAGATATCAAAATTTAACTCAAATAAGAAAACGAATTGAAAAATTGAAAGAATGAACAAGGGGGATGAACTCATACAGTTAGTAGAAGAATGATAAGCATCATGTTGAACAGTTCCAAGACTAAGACCAAGATCAATTATGCCATCATCATGTTTGTCCTGATAGAAAACTGAGTGAAAATTTGAAGAGTTCAAAAGAAAGCTAGATGAATTTGAGTCCATTGGTATAATATAATGTCCTATGAAAAAGTTCAGTGGTCAATGGCTATGAGTTTCATTTGTAAGACTTGCTCATTTATAATGAAATATTTTGAGTATCTAAGTGGAAATTCCAAAGCACATGGAAGACAAGAAAACCTACTCCATTATTAATCATTGAATGCATAAAGCTTATCTTCTGTTACTGTCAACATGGAAGACATGGTAAAAACAAAACACCACGAGAACAAGGGATGGCCAAATTGATCCTTTACAGAAGTTATTCTGGATTATGCTACCTAACATTGCTACAAATGTTCAGACTCTTGTATCAATTTTCTCATTGTGAAAGTAACTCAAGAAAGCAAATGGAAAGTATTATATGGAATTGAATCTGCTGAACCAACATATATTTCATTTAGAGGTATTGATGTACCCTTCTGGCTATACATTTCTCATAACTGCAGTTTCAGTAATCTACTAGCAGAAGTTACAGTGTATTTAATGCATTTATGGGGCCTGTACTATCAGAAGTTACCTTGGAATGCATAGATTAATGAAACACATGGACATATCAAATTTGACAAATTTATTGGTGGGTTTGGTTCAGCGGTATTCATAATTGACTTTGAATGAATTGATTTTGTAAAGTCGTTTCTAGCTATAAGTGAGTTGTATGTAATAAATTGATTGATGCGTAGATACATTCTTGTAAAAGTAAGTTGAACAGTAAATTCAAAGCTAAAAATCAATTATGGAGGCAAAAGCTCTAAATCTTAGCTTCATGTTAGAATAAATTCTAAAGTGAAAATCCTTTCTATTCTAAAACAACAAAACATTATAACTTAACTTTATTCCTCTAGAATAAATTTGCCTCCTCCAAAAGTGGAACCGAACATAACATAAGTACATGTTTAGAATTAAGGTCAACTTGAAGCAATCAAGGCAATTTCGTTGAAGTTCTAGAGTGTAATTTTTATCAAAATCTTGATGGTACCACAATTCAGCCCAACTACACGCTAATCTAAACATATATTCATGCTATGTTTGGAACCGCGTCAAATCCTTGCAATTCAAGTAATTAAAGTTTAAACATAATATTATTTTATATTTAACTTACTTTTAGTTAAAATAGTTTTACAAAATCAAGTAATTCAAAAATAATTTTTGTGACACAGAACCAAACAAGTAATAAGCAACGTGAGAATAGATAAGATATAAGCGCATAAAGCTCGCTAAACCTTAGAATATCTGTTTGAGTTATCTTCATGTGTGACATGACTGCCACTTCCCAAGGGAACACCGATCTGGTCGGATTCCAACATCCCACACCATCGTGACTTTTAGCACAAAGAGTTTTATTTCTCCTTTTTTTTTTAATGGGATCCAAGACTAACATGGTATGAGATGATTCATAACTATTACTTCATCTCTTAAATGTTTGGTCATGAATTCGATCTCAAATTAAACTATACGGTGATTAATTCATACAAAAAAAAAAAGCAATCATTTGTACGTTGTGATATCCGTTAAAAGAGATCAATCTCTTAAATAAATATTTGTATCTCATAAGTCAATTATAGTAATTGTTAAAAATATTCGACTGTAATCATATATACATTGTTCCGCAAATTGAGTGTTAACTCGCCGAGTTTACGTTTTTAGGTATCAAAATCGTGTTAACACTGATGTAAACTCGATTTCTGGTAAAATCGAAAAGTTTGACGAATTTGACAGAGTTAACACTCGGTAAACTCGACCCAATTTATCGAGTTTTACGAGTTTACATCTAAAAGAAATAAAATAAATTGGCCCAATTTTAGGCCCATTTTTTTCAAAACTCAATTCCTATGCTACAAGCCCAAAGACTGAAACGTTTACTGAATAGTTACCTTTCCAGTAAGACATTGCTAGCTTCCTGAAATAAAATGTTCCTTTTTCTTTCTTATCTAAGTTCTCAAACCACGAACAAGAGAGCACATACCAGTTAGGGTTACGATTGCGACACGGAAAATTTCGATTGCGACGCCGGTGATTGTGACGATGGTTAGGGTTACGGTGGTGGTGTTTGATGACCTTTTGAAAAAATTAACTAGTTTATTTTTTGGATAGTTTTATTAATAACTTTACGAATTTGTGAAACTTGTTTTTTTGGATAGTTTTATGGATGACATAAACTTAGAGACTTATGATTTTGTGCGTAAAATTTTGTATTTTGATGCTAAGTTGAACATAACGTTTTATTATGATAGTTTAATATAATTTGTCTTAGTAATTAAGTCATATTTTGCACTATTGGCCTATTTACAATATTATATTACCTTATATATGTCATGCATATAATAAATTTTAATGTTAGGTAAACTCGTACGAGTTCTCGAGTCGAGTTTACCTAGACAAAACGAGTTGAGGTAAACTCTCAATTGCAAAACCTTATATATATTTTGAAAGTCATACAAACGAAGAGTTTTGGTCGATGGATGGTATATCAAAATTAATCCCTTGGAAAATTTGGTAATTTTTTAATATTGTGTAGAAATGTATCGATCAGTTAGCAAAATAGTTAATCAATTTTAGAAGAGGACTACTAATATCTAGGTGTAAAGTTCATTTGTAAAAATACATCTAGGTGTAAAGTTTGATTTAAACAAAATCAAGGAATGACTTAGATATTTCCTGAGATGTCAAGATCAACAATGGAGGGTCCCGTAAAGACAATGTAGAAGGTGAAACCATTATTGATATCTCTTGCTGGCAGAGACACCATGGCCTGGTATCTATACTATTTATTTATCTTCTTTCTATCGACCTAGAGAAGCCTAGTAACCTTTTCTCTTGGATAGTGACGACAATGTGTTTGGTTCAACTTAGTAACATGTTCCAAATCACTATCGAAGCCAACAAACTAAATTTGCCGTCAGTGTGTAAAACCAAACATTAAGAGACGTGAATAAATAAAAACATGTAAGTGAAAAGATAAGATAAAAAAAAGCGACTAGTAAGAAGGAACTATGGGAGACTACAATAGATTTGACGACAGTTAAAATGTGTGAGCCCGACTACTTGACCATTATATTGGATTCTTGAGGTTTTTTTTTTTTTTTTAATTCAATTGGTGGCCATAACCATTACATTGGATTCTTGAGTTTTTTTTTTAAACGTGTCGTTAATTGTAAAACAAAGAGCATTTCCTATAAACTTGAAATGATGGCAAATGTTACGGTAGATGGCCTCTTTAGGTCTCCTACCACAGAGACTTGATTTTTTCTTTTTTTTTTTGCAAAATAGATGTTAACCATTAGATATATTTGAAAACTTTTAAAGACCATGATATTATTATACTCTCTCAACACCGTATACTTTTTA
>Ga0315914_1003739_pt1 | contig 23010 bp, 12 predicted proteins | sample MpolenodulesMG_FD_203920 | JGI IMG/M metagenome (GOLD analysis project Ga0315914, IMG submission 203920) | Medicago polymorpha root nodule microbial communities from Los Angeles, California, United States - elongated nodules | ecosystem: Host-associated > Plants > Roots > Nodule | place: USA...
AAATGTCCCCAGGTACTAGAGTCAACTTTTCCGAAAGAAATGTAGTAAAATTTACCCCCAATTTTTCCTTTAGACATTTAAACAACTCCTTCCCTATTATCTACATAACAAAATACATATTTAGTTAACTTCAAGCTTCATTAACTATCATATGTGACATATTATATGGTGACAAAACTGACGTGTTTGGCCGCTATCAATGATTGAGAAAAATAGAAAAAATGATACACTACCTTAGTTAATATATAAGCTGATTTATTCAGTTTCACGTATATTAAAAAGAATATTTACCTATGTTGGTATAACTTTATCAATATATGAGGGTTAAAGTTCGAACTCCAAATTTATTCAGTTTTAAATATGCAAATTAAAAAGATCCATATATTAAAATTTATTTTAAATCTCACTTAATATTTAAAATTATCTGACCTACTCTGAGTTGATGAGAGATTATGAGGCTAAATAGTAAAAGGAGCAAGAAACGAAATTACACGACAGTGCAAAATAGGTATTCATGCATGGATAATATGGTAAATAGAAAATGTTCTACTGTATAAATAAGTAATTACAAGGATGATGTGGTAAATATAAAATGATTTGTGGGACAAAACAAGTAGTTACAATTCATTAATAGTTCAATTCTTGGCTTGCAAAATAAGGGTGAATCACTATAGTGACATGCCTATTGTGATATCAAACATACATTAATGCTTAATGGCACGACACTTGTTGTCGTCAAATACACACGACCCATGTATTCCACAACACACTATTTCAATTTTTAAAATTTGATTCAAACAAATTTAGGGATGCCACATACATAGTCATGCACTGTCGTGTTAAAATGAGTCGTGCATTATAGCAGTGCTCATCAAACATATTGTACACTTTATATTCCAAACTCTCCTCAACATATTGAATTATATATTTGCAAATAAAAACACAATATAACTTTTTTTCTTTTTATTTTTGTTAGGCAATTTCTCGTAATTTTTGGCACATACTTGTTGTATAAAATAACAAAGCTCTAACAACAAATATTATAATTATTCTGTAAAAACAACAAGATTATAAACTTTTTTTACCTCGGTACAAACTAAGAAAAATAACAACCTAGAAAGTTGATAAATATATTCGTTTGAAATTGTATTTTTATATTTTTTATTAGAATATTGATATTTTATATGTTGGCGGATCTTATTTTCAATTAAAAATAAATGATTGCTCTTATAAGAATTTTGTGTTTTATTTTATTAGAGACATATTTTTACTTCAGAGCCGGGCCTCCATTTTCATGGCTAGGAACGGCCCTGAAAATCGGTAATCATGCATGGATAATATGGTAAATAGAAAATGGTCAACGGGATAAACAAGTAATTACAGGGATGATGTGGTAAACAAAAAATGATTTGTGGGACAAACAAGTAGTTACAATTCATTAATAGTTCAATTCTTGGCTTGTAAAATAAGGGTGGATCACTATTCTAACATACCTACTGTGATATCAAACATATTGTACACTTTATATTCCAAAAGATAAGGGCTTAGTCATCGGTTAAAACAGACTCAATCTAAGTGAATGTTCATTTTTATTTATTTTTAAATTAAAATGATATATATAGATGAAAAATAAGTACAAAGGGCTAGCGTACCAATGGTACCCTAGAAACCAAGCAAAACAAAAAAGCAAACAAAAGAACACAACCCACCCTACAAACGAAAGGAAACAAAAAAGGCTCACACGACCTACAACAACACCAATAAAACCACACCAGAGCACAATCGCAAGTGGTGATGGGCGAAGCCTATTATCCTAAAATCTTAGTGAACGTTGATCCAAATACATTTATGCCTAACTATTGCTAGCATGGTAATTTGGTACGATGAATAAAGAAAAGTTGATATTGTATTATGACACTGTATAAAACAACACCATATATAAATATGGTGTTCCTTTCAAAAAAATAAATAAATATGGTGTTGAGAAGAAAACTTTTAAGTTAGACTCTTGTTCTCAAAATTTTTGACTTAAATTTAAGTTAGATTTTTAGGTTTCAAAATTTTAGGCTCAAAAAATCAATTTAGTTATAAATATATAATATAACGTCTTAGCTATAAATGTTTGTCCGGTTTAATTAGTCAAGATGAGGACTTCATATCCTCTAACTTAGGTTTGAATCTTAAACTTAGCAAAACTTGATCTATTTTATTTTTATAAGCCATGTGTTATATATATTTTAAAATAAATGAAAAATTAGGCTTTACTATTAAATTTGATTTAGATCTCTAAAAATTATTTTATTTTTATAAGCCATGTGTTATATATATTTTAAAATAAATGAAAAATTAGGCTTTACTATTAAATTTGATTTAGATCTCTAAAAATGTTAGGTCGACTTTGCTTAGTAATAAGAATGTAAACATTGTAACTACAGGAGACAAAATTCAAATCTCATCGAAAACTATTATAAAATGGTTATTAGTGTGATTATTATTAATAAAATTTTCTGCTTTCCCAATTTTTCTAAATTACTATATAATAATAATAATAATAATAATAATAATAATAATAATAATAATAATAATAATAATAATAATAATAATAATAATAATAATAATAATAATAATAATAATAATAATAATAATAATAATAATAATAAGGGTGATGTTAACTTGTGCACAATTTAAGGAGCTTAAAATAGAATTAAAAAATAAATTTTATATTAAAAAGATAACTTTTGAAACTTTTAAGACATTGAATGCACAATTTTCAAGAAAAACTTCTACATTTAGTTTCTTAACTTGTGCCTCAAAAGCACAAGTTAACATTTCCCTAATAATAATAATAATGATAATAATAAGAACAACAACAACACCACTTCAATATAAATAATATTTGACACTATTAAAGAGCTTATTTTAATTTATTCGCCAAAAATATTTGATAAGCAGTAAAACATATAGATGAATATGTTATTGTCCATCTTTTCGCCAGTAATAACAATAAAGCTTAAATATGATACTCGTCCCTGCAAATATGCCTCGTTTAAGTTTTGGTCCCAGTAAAAAAAAAATTGTTTTTGGTCCATGCAAAAAATTTTGTTTTTTAAAATAGTCCCTCCAGGGACTATTTTCAGAAACAAAATTTTTTGCAGAGACCTGTTTAGAAAACAAAATATTTTGTAGGGACCAAAAACTACAAAATGGGTCCAGTCATCATGTGCCACGTATTCAAATCATCACTAAAATGGGGTCAGAGACTATTTTAAAAAACAAAAAATTTTGCAGGGACCAAAAACAAATTTTTTTTTTTACAGGGACCAAAACTTAAACGAAACATATTTGCAGGGACGAGTGCAATATTTAAGCCTAACAAAAAAGTAGTAATTACTTAATAGTTAATACATATGGATACAAGGGAAGGGTAAATGCCATGACTACATGCAGTCAGCAAACATGTTTTGTTTCAATATAAATAATATCAATTTTGTACCTCATTGTGAAAGCGATGAGAAGCAGATTTTGCATCTGCAGCTCTTAAAAGAAGATAAAGCTTCTTAACATTTGGTTGGACTCTCAATATCTTCTCCAACAAAACTGTCAAACATTCAAAGCCAAGTACATAAGTGCACATATTATATATAGTACGATCTTTAAGGTACATAAAGAAGAAGAAGAAGAAGAAACATAGAGGAATTAGAGGGTACTCATTCATACTTTTAGCAAGAAAGCCAGTGGCACCAGTGATTAAAATGGTCTTATCTTGGAGAAAATGGAGTACACTTCCCAACTCCATTGTAGTAGTACTAGTACTCAATAATAACAAAAACAGAAAGAAAAAAAAAGAAGAATAAAGTGTGTCAAATTAACTAGTTAATGAGAGGAAAAGGTTGAACAGTGATTTTTTCAGACAAAACCGACACAAGAGAGTGGAGAAGTATAAGCCCATTTGGCCATTTCATATAAAGAGAAATCAGCTGGGAACAGCAATTATGAGATAGAGTGTACGCAAGTTATTGGAATAGTGATAATTTAATTAATATCTTAGGTACACTGAAGTAATTACAATCGCAATAATTTCATTTCTATAATCTTTCTTGTGTTTTGTGGTTCAGGAAAATATTTAACCAATAAAAAACCACATGCATATCTTAAAAAATTTGATGTTGATGTCAACTGTGTTGTATTTAGCTGATGTTAATATAAGTATATAAATTATTTTGGGACTCTTGATAGAAAACATAAAACATTTTGGGTGCAAATAGTTTGTGTTGACCATCATGCGCCCAAGCATCGGTGTTCTGATCTGACACTGGCTGCAACTGAGTCAAACATAATAACGTGTTGAAAGAAACAGTGAAAAAAATGTTAAACAAAATCTGGTTGGTTCAGTTCAATCTTTAATGGAACTGTCAATTGTGATCCAATTTAAGTATGTTCCTATTGCTTATGTATATTTTGCAGACTAAACTTATAAGGAGAGATGTATATTGAGAAAAAGACAAGCAAAATTGTAGTATGATGCTGCAATTATTCTATTATAATATAGAGTATTATAATAGGTTAGTCCCCGGTTTTTGTTTGGCTTTATAAGGTTTTGGTCCATGTCACATTCTTCTTCTATTGTTCCTGTTTTCTTTTACTCCACTTATTTGAAATTATAAATCATTTTTAAAGATTTTTTTTTTAACAAGGCAAAATGAATTTATTAAAAAGAGCTTCGTGTTTTACTCTACTTAAAATGTGCCGAAATAGAACATATAAAGTTAATTACAATGATCACATTAAAATAGAAGAAAAGGAAACAAACGGTATAAGAAAAACTACTTAGTATATCTCATGCATAATAAGAGATTTAGCCATCAAACATGATAATCAAAAGCAAAATTTGGTTTCTTTGCCTTCAACCACCAATAAGTTTGCAGCTCAATTTTATGTAGCAATCGGGACACCTGAACTTCTTTGTTGTTAAAAAATCTATTGTTCATTTCCTTCCAAATTGTTCAAACACATTATAGCCAAATCCAAAGCATAAAAGACCGAAGAGATCCCTGAAAACCATTTGGTTGAATAAATTGCACAAAATTGTCTGCTGAAGTTCCCGGATTTATCGAAGAAAGTCTGAGCCAATCCCGTATAAGATACCACACACTACCAAAAAAGTTACAACGCAAGAAAAGATGATCAGCCGATTCGTCCATACCACACCCACCTACACACAAAACAAAATTTGCTTGAATAATACTACGTCTTAGTAAATTGTCCTTTGTTGGTAGAAGGTTGCGAAACAAGCGCCAAGCAAAAAGCAAAACTTTTAAAGGAACATGTTTATGCCACATATTATCACACATAAAACGATCACCAACCACATCCTTCGTTGTGAAAAATGATAAACATCTCGAATAGAATAGTCTTTAATCGGATCTAAAAGCCATTTCCACTTATCTGATATGTTTTCTTGCAAAGCAATATTATGAAGCACATAACTACATTCTCTAACAAGGTTCTCCTCCTACGCAAACAATCTCCGTCTCCATTTCCAAGCTTCTCCCCCTTCACCCCATCCTATATGGCACATATCAGCCACAATTACTAACCGATTATCATATAAGTCAAATAAACGACTAACCCTATCACACAAAGGGACATCCTACACCCCAAGTGTATGTTCAAAAATAAGTACTAGCACCATCACCAACCACTCTACACGTATTATCTTCAAACCAACTTCTCACACTCATACCCACACCACAGCTCCCCCGCCACATCTCTCCACCATGGCGAAGCAGTCCTCCCCCCTCTTCCAAGCGCCCTACTTCCTCACATTATCTAGCGGAAACAATTAATATTATTTTTCTTATTATATGACGTTTTAGAATACCAATAAAATATTAATATTCTTTTTCTTATTGTATCCTTAATTAGTTATTATTATCTCTTTTTTCAATTCTTTAATTTATCTCTTTCATACCATTAATGGATGATAATGAATAACTAATTATTTTTTACCGTATAAAATTAATTATATTTATTAATTTGTATAAATGATCAAAACGACTTATAATTTGAGAGAGATAACCTCTCAATTTTTATTTTTATTTTTTTATGGAACTAAGGAGTATTTATATATTTCCATTCCTTTTATTTTTATTATTTTTCTTTTCAAATCCTTCTTCCAAATTATCTCTAGTGTATTTTTCTGTAAAAATATGAGAGCATCAAATGTTAACCTTTCGCATTAACTTTAGGTGAATTTGCAGACCTGTTTATAAACTATTTTTTTGAACAGTGTTTTTAAACTACTTGAATTGAATTAAAGAAGAGGTAGCGTTGGATGCTGCTAAACTGCTGCTATCGCTGCCACAAATTTGTAGTTGGCTTTAAAGGGATATAGGCTGTAATTGTGAGACCTCACATTTATTAGAAACTTTGATGCTCATCAGAAGTTGGTACAAACTTTAATTTAATTTAATTTATATTTGAATAATGTTAGCAACACAACACTTGTTTTAACACACTTTTTTTAACATTCATTCTCTTATTATTTAAAATACATAAGATTCACATCATTTTTAGAATAGATTTACATAAAATGGTAAGATCCACATGTATTTCAACTAACAAAAGATCGAGTAAAATAAGTTTATTTTAGCATTATTCTTATATTTTATTCAACCCTCACTCTTTCTCTTTCACTCTTCACAAAATATTTTATTTCAATTTTCACTAAAAGGTTATAGTAATACATTTTCTTGAACAAACCTAACGATATCTCTCATTTATTTATTACAAAATATTTCTATTTTAATCAAGTGATTTTTTAGGGTTAAATATGTTTTTAGTTCCTATAAAATTGAGGCTTATTAAGTTTAATCCTTACTTAATTTTAATAGTTCTTTTAGTCCTTACAAAAAAATTACGCCCTCAGTATTAGTCTCTGTTCAATTCAAATTTGTTTAATTTATGCTTAAACTCTTAAGATTTTGAACAATTTTTTGTAAACGTGTTAAGAACATATTACTAAAAGTTATTCCGCAAAAAATTATCGCAAAATTTGATTTCTATGTCTAGATTTTATTACTTTTATCATTAACTTTTGTCGTTTTAAAAAATTCATATTTAATTTCTTTCATGTTAAAAAATTCTAAATTTTAGTAAATAAATATTTCATAGTGTTTTAAACTTGTCTTGAAAAAATCGTTCAAAACTTTAAGAGTTTAAGGATAATTAAACAAACTTTGTTTTAGTAGGAACGAAAATAAGAAGTAATTTTTTTTTGTAGGGACTAAAAAAACTATTAAAATTAAGTAAGGACTAAATTTTCCAATTTTATAGGGATAAAAACATATTTAACTCTTTTTTTAATCACAAATGTTAATATTTGTTATGTTAGCTTTTCTTTGTACGAACTTGAATCTTAAACTTCTAACTCTTTCGATCCTTTAGCTCAACAACCAACCCCCTTTCAATCACTCAATGAATTCAAATTTAATCTTATCTGTTTGTGAAAAGAGGCCAAAATAAATGGGACTTATCCATGTCGTCACTCATTTAAGGAAATGCAAACGTAATTTTCACCCATAGCAACAAGAAAAAACAAAGACTTGTTTAGCTTAATAATAGAAAGTTATCTTGTTTTAGAGAAACAAATTGACTTAAGTAACTTATTTTTTTATTTTTATTTTTACATTTTGCTTTATATAATTAACTATACGTTCCCTAACCAATAATTAACATGTTCACATTTATAGTTCACGTTTATGAAGAAGAATGGCTCTTACATGTTGACTATAACCCTCCAACTTACCAAATTCAGTCTGCCAATAATCAGTGATTTTCTTTCACCTACGTCCACATGGCTCAAATAAGAATGAGATTTTGGATTTCTTCTTCATTTGGTCAATATCATGATGCGCATGCAACACCTAAATTACAGTTTTGCGTGTACTAAGTCACGATTAAAAAGGATTATTCATCTAATGGATGATAAATACCCATGAGTGTAAAGGATGGAGCTAGATTTTCATAGCCGTGTAGATTAAATTCTCATATTTAGTGTTCGACATTACGTCGTAACATGATTATTTTTAGATGTTATGAGCTAGTTTAGAGTGTACGATCACACAAGACAACCTATTTTTTTGGGAAAAAAAAGATTTAAAAGAAAAAGTATAATTATAAAAAAATTATATATAAAAGTTTATGGGACTAAATTTTTTCCCTCTAAATTCTAGGCCTAAATTTCCTAGTTCACGAATGATTAGAACTTAGAAGGCTTTTTATGTTTCAATATGTAAAAAAACCGTCGGGGCCATTTTTATCATAAATTGATGAACAATATATTATATTCTCAGTCAAAGTTTAATAACATTTTATATTTGAACCTAGTTGAATATGTGTTACACTCCAGCGTCTCTTACCTATGGCTAGTTTAGTTTCTATTTAATCCTTCCATTCTCAAGTCTACGAAGAAGAACCCAAAAAGTTTTCTAAAAAAAAAAAACCCAAAAAGTTAATAGCTATTATTCTCCATATAAAAGGTAAAGCTATTATACGGTTTCTTTGATCTTGCATGTTGAATTAAAATCAAAATTTTATGATATCAAAGTTCTTTATTTTTTTTTTGAAAAAGTTAAAATGAAATTTATTAAAATCGCAATGAATCTTAACCAGCATAAGGAGTGCTAAGCTAGGAGTCTTAAAGTAGCAACATACAAAGGATAGATGGGAAGCCCCCATTGAAAAACCCATACACCCGTGAATGAAAGAAAAAATCCAAAAAACCTATTGATATCAAAGTTCTTTGAGTACATTTTTTTAATGGATAAGTCATAGAATAATTTGAACTGCTCATGTTAATGTTGCATCTGCTTAGAGATATTTACTTCCAATCTAATATGTGATCTATTATGTCATAAGGTGGACTAAATGGTGTTACTTTGATTTCAATCAAAAAACATTCTTTTAGTCAAAAAAATAATAAAGAAAATATTTTTAAAGAGCATTGTTCATGAACAGATTATTGATGAATTTTCAACAAATAATACAAATAAAAATATCTCAGGTAGAGGGAACCTTTGGAAAAAAGTTAGAATATGACGACTTTGTTTGTTTACTAGGTTCCTTATAAATATATTTTACCTTTTCATTGTTTGATTAGGAGTATTATTTAGTTAATAGTATTTCTATGGTGTGGAGGGGGGACGGCTCCAAGGGGGAGGCCGTGGGGCATCAATGTGGTGGCGCGACATTTTTGCATTGCGTCAAGCTGGTTGGTTTAGTGATAATGTTTGTCGTTCTCTTGGTAATGGGAAACATACGCTTTTTTGGTCCGATGTCTGGATTGGTGGGGTGTCGCTTAGTGTTAGATTTAGTCGGTTATATGACTTATCAATGTTTAAGGAGTCATTTGTATTCCATATGAGTCATTTGGGATGGGGAGAAGATGGTGGGGCGTGGAGATGGAGGCGGAGGTTGTTTGTGTGGGAGGAACATATGGTGGGGGAATTGTTGTTACTGCTTCACAATGTTATTTTGCAGGTCGACAAGGCTGACAGCTGGTTATGGACTTTGGAAACATGTCGAGCTTACTCTGTTCGTAGCGCCTATCAGATCATCACTATCTATCCTCCTTTAGTTAATCTGGTACCAGTTGCTGATCTTTGGCACAAGGATGTTCCTCTGAAGGTGGTTATGTTCGCTTGGCGGCTACTTCAAGACAGGTTGCCCACAAAAGAAAATCTGTATCACCGTGGTGTCCTTGATAGGGATTCTATATTGTGTGCGGTAGGATGTGATTTGGTTGAATCCTCTCAGCACTTATTCTTACACTGTAATATCTTTGGTTCTGCCTGGCATCTCATATATAGGTGGCTCGGTATTTCTGCGGTCGTACCTTCTCAGGTGTCGGCTCATTTTACTCAATTTAGTGTCAGTGGCGGTATTGGCAACAAGCGCCGTTCGATTACACAGGTCATCTGGTTTGCAACAGTTTGGGAAATTTGGAAAGAAAGAAACAACCGATTGTTTAATGATAAGCACAACACGATAACTCAGGTGGTCGATAGGATTAAGTCTCTTACATTTAGGTGGTTGAAGGCGAAATATGTCACTCTTCCCTTCAATTATCATGGTTGGTGGCTTACTCCGTTTACTATGTTGAGTATTGGCTAATTACTTATTTTTTCTAGTTTCTTGTTCTTGTAAATATTGTTTGTGACTTTGAGACTTTGTTGTCTTTCCTTTGTACATCTTGTGCTAGGAAAGACACTTTGGTTTAATATTATACACCATTTTAGCTTCTTCAAAAAAAAAGTTAATAGTATTTCTTAGAATTTGAATAGAAAGTTACTCAAGCCCAGGGGCGGTTCCCTTCAAAGTGATAGGGTAGCCCATGCTACCCCAAAAGAAAAAATATTTTTGAATCGGTTGGTATATATTTATATTTAGCTATCCCAAATAATAAATATTGTCCATGATTCACAAAAGCGAAATATCTCATTTTTTTACACCAAGAGAGAAAAATTCAATTAAAACAATGAAATCTTCTATAGTAAGTATCTGAAGAGAGTTTATAGGTAACGAACGCAAACATTTGTAACAAATGGCTGTGGATGCTTGAACCTACTCAAGGCTATTCAATGCGTGGGGTTTACCATCTACAAACGGCTTTTGATGAGATTACGGTTATGGGTCTATGTCATGACGTTTGGCATAAGCTTGTGCCCTCAAAGGTCTCTATTATTTTGCTTGGTGTCTGCTTCGTAATAGAATTCCTACAAAAATGAATTTGTTGCGTCGAAACATCCTTCAACGAGGATGTGTCTGCACCGAAACGGTGGATCACCTTTTCCTTGGCCACAACACGTTTGGCAGCACATGGTTGTTTCTGTGGCGTTGGCTCGGTATTGATTGTGTTCCATCTGGTGCTATAGGAGAACATTTTCATCAGTTTATTCATTTGGCGGGTATGCCACGATCTACTCATTCATTTTTTAAGGTAATTTGGCTTGCTGTTGTGTGGGCAATTTGGAAAGATAGAAACAACTGCATCTTAAAAAAATGTGGCCTCCGATCCACTTGCTATCGCAGATAAAGTGAAGCTGAATTCGTTTTTGTGGTTGAGAACAAACCGCCCTTTATTTATTTTTTACTACCATGATTGGTGTCGTCACCCACTTTTCTTGTATGGGAGTCTCTATGTAATTCATGTTAGTTGCTGCTCTCTTGTGCTTCTTAGATAGGCGCAAACTGTAACCTTGTACTCTTTTAGGTGCTTCACTTTCAGCACACCTTGTGTAGGGTGAATCGTTTTTGGTTATATACAATATTCCATTTTAATTTGTTCAAAAAAAAACGAACGCAATGACAAACGATTTCCTGCTTTAAGAGTGTGTTTAATTCACAAAACAATAAATAATGAATAAAAGTGTGCATGACAATACAAAATTGTTAATTTCTAAAAATTTCAAAATTGTACGTGCCAACTATTTTGTACTCCACTTTGTTTGATGCTTAATGCATAAAAAAATATATTTTTGTATTATATCTTATTTGACATGTCTATGCACCAGATAAAATAGTATAACATTTACCACATTGTTCTTTATATGTGTGTGTGAATGAAAATATTAATAAAGGCAAGGGAGGAGAAAAAAGATATGTAGAGAGAAAGTGAAAGAGAGATGTGAACAATGTCAGCAATGTCACCAAAAAGAGAGAAAGAGATAAGTGAAAAAAGAGAAGGAGAAATATAGAGAGAATAGAGGGACAGAGGCATGCAATAGTAGAGAGAGAGACAAAGAGATATGAGAGTATAGAGAGATAGGAGAGAAACTTGAGAGAAGGATTAATACATGAGAGAATAGAAGAGATAATACATTTTATGTAGTAAATAAAAAAAAAGATTTTAGTATATTTGATAGTTTGTACTCTAGAGAAAAAGTTGTCTAATGGTTTGTACTCTAAAAAAAAAAAGTTGTCCAATGGCTAAGAGTGACAATAATTTCAATTTCTGTTCACTCTTATGCTACCTATTTTGTCGCGTCTCATGACTAGTTTTTAATCAACGGAGTGAAAAAAAAGTTGTTCAATATAATCCTCTATTTTTTATCAAATAAAACGCACCCCAAGTGCTATGATGAGACAACAATGATTTATCGTTTGCCATATAAGTCCATAAAGGTTAATATAATTAAATTTTGATTAGTCTGTATAAGTTAACATTAGTATAATATTTATTTAAATTTTATCACTATTAATTATTAAGATTAAAAAAAAAATTAGTTTTTGCTACTTTTTGGGATTAAAAATTAATTATAGAAAAAATATTTACAAAAAACTAACTAATTTTTACGGGTACAAAATTAATTATAGAAAAAAATATTTAGCAAAAACTAACTAATTTTTATGTGTACTAGATTCGAACCAAGTACGACGAGGTTGGCCAATATTTTTCCAACCTAGTGAGCTCTCGGGACTAAGAAATTTCCAACTAAGTGAGCCGTCGGGATTAACTAATATAAAAAGTGTGTGTATGTGTTAATTAACAAATATTTATTCTTGGAAAGAGTCATAAAAAATATATTGAGTTTTTTTTTTATATCTATATATGTGTACATATTAAATATTTATTGTAAAAATTAAATATTTGCTATAAACAATTAAATAAATATTAGCAGTCCTCGTGAGCTTAGCTCAGCTGGTAAGAACAATGCATAATAAATGCAAGATCTGTGGTTCGAACCCCGGACAAAAAAAAAAAAATAGCAAAAATTTAAATAGTAGTTTTATTTATTATCTAATCCCATGTCAACATAATATTTTCAAGCCATTTATATCACAATTTTTTATTTAATTTTGTGTATTAAATTATGTTGAGGTTCAACATATTTTTTAATGTCAAACTTAGTTAGATGAAAAATTCAAACCATAAGAAATTTTGTATTTTTTAATACTTTTTTTTAAGCAATGGAAATTTTGTATTTTTTAATACTATTTTTATTAAAATAATTTTAAATTTAAAATGTGGCCCAGTCCAACAACTCATATTTAATTTGGGCTATTTACCCTTGTCTAAAAAGTCTACAAACTTGGTGGGTCAACTTAGTGCAGATCCGATCGCAAGTTTTGACAACTTTATGTCACTCGAGTTATGCTTTAGACGAGTCTTGTATGTGTTAAGAGTCTCATGCTTTAGACGAGTCTTGTATGTTTTAAGAGTCTCATATTAGACAATATATTTATAACTTAAAATTGTGTTTATAAGTAAGAGATATCTCTAACTTTAAAAGTTCATTTTATGCAATTGAGTTAAGCCAAACCTAAAATTAATATAATATCATGACCAAATTAAGATATGTTAGGCTATCCGCTATCAATCTACTGAGTTACCTTCCAAATATATCGTACTAGGTGTGACAGGGTGTGTATAGAGTGCATGGACAATATTGACGAGATGTCGCATAAAATGTGTATATAAAAGTGAAAGACATCCCTTATCTTACACACCATTTTTATAAGGTCAACTTAACATAGTTATTGAAATTGAGTCGAACGAGTTTATATGAGTGAAAAGGGTTTAAATTTTTATGAAGATATCAAAACTTTGATTTATCTTGTCTGTGAATAAAGTAAAATCTCTTCAAAAAGATTAGTTTCTGCAACTGTATCTTGTACCTCGTGTAGAAAATATAAACATTTGTAGAACCCATCTTTGAATCCAACACATTATTTTAAAAATATAAATCTATTAGAAAATGCGACTATTGTAGTATCATATTCTTTATCATAGGTTTTGAGTGATGTCTCATGTTCTTGGATAGTTTTAGCTTATGTGTAATTTTCCCCTCTAAGATTAAAACATCTTCTCACCTTGCACTAAATTTCTTTGCATGCATAAAATCTGAATTGATTCACCCTTGCACGAATGGATCATCGAACCGATTCAATTTTCATGGAGTTCATCCAAATCGATTCGATCTTCATATGAATTGATTCAATCTTCACACACTTTCCTTATTCAAATCTACTTATCTGCATCGTTCAGACAATATTTGAAAAATGCAGGAAAATTTTACAATATACACTCTCACTTATAAATACAACACAACCTCCTTTGACCAATTTCTCTAAATTCATTCATTACTATTCTCTCTACTATCATTCTCTAAAAAAGCATAAGAAAACACTTTCTTCATAGTTGATAAGTCAATAATGAGTGTTTTTAAGTGTTTATTTTATTTAGATTTTATGTGTTTTTATTCACTTTCTAGAGATTTGTTACTTCAATTGCTTGTTATTTAATTTCAGGAACAAATATGTGAAAGATTGAGTCTTGGAGCAAAAGAAAGGGTTTTGGAGCTGATTGAAGACAAAAATATAAAGATTTTATGCAAAAATATCAGGCATGGCCCGTGCCTGCAGGCGCATGGCCGTGCTCGAGCCCGAGCCCCTTTTTGCGGTTTTGTTCTACAAGGCTGACATGGCCCATGTTAAGCTAGGCACGGCCCATGCCAAGCTAGGCACGACCGTGCCAAGGTTCCAGGCTGCTATTTTGATTTATTTTCAGACCTAAAAGGCCATGGGTTGCTTGCTATGTATTTTTTATTCCTTTTCTTAGGGTTTAAGCTAGCTTTAGGCTATAAATAGAGCAGACACCAGACATGATTCTTCATCTTTTGGGTCTTGGGAATTATATGTGACAATTATTTCCATTAATCAAAGTTATTCTTTTATTGTTTTTTTATTTATTATTCTTGCTATTTACTTTCATTTTCTTCTTCTTCTTCTTAATCTCTATGTCTACAATGAACATGAGTGAGTATAATTCTTTGTCTTGGGATTGTTCGATGGTCTAATGATCTAATCCCTATCAAACCAAGCCTAGAACCCTAATTTTATGAAAATCTATTTTCTAATCTAATCTCACTGTTCTTAACTCATATTTCAAATACTAATTGAAGGATCGAAAGTTGAAGGTTAGTATTGGACATGTGAGATTAGACAAGGCTTACGAAACATGAGAATAGTCTAGTAAACCTTGAGACCTTAAAGTTTCGTTCTTAAAGGGTTTCAATAACGATCAACCATGAGAATATGCGTGGTTGTTATTGAAATACATTCATTGAGACCGAAAGGAGATATAAAAAACCTTAGAGAAACTTGTCTTTAGAAAATAGATCCAACATAAGATTTAGGTTTAGGGTTTGGTTGTGAAAGATTTGTCATTAAGATGAACCAATAATCCCAAGACGCTTTTATTATTATTAATTTTCAATCAATAAAAATCTCAACTTTTAACCTTTAAACTTTCAGCTAATCTGTTTGAAAAGAAAATCAATTACACAACTCCCTGTCGGAACGATACTCTTTTTACTACTTCGGCAAAACCGTGCCCTTGCGGATTTTACACATCATGTTTTTGGCGCCGCTGCCGGGGAGTTAAGTAATTTTAATTAACTTTTTAGTATCGGTTAGACTGAATTTTTTCTTTTTCTTTTTACCTTCAACTTTTGGAGTTTCTATTTCTTTTATGCGAAGAAGCAAAAAATCTTGGTGAATTCGTTCCTGAGATCAAAAGATTCTTGCACAAGAGACGGAGAAACGCACGTAATAATAACATTATGGCTGAGAAATGCACTCTTAAAGAGTATGCAATCCCATCTTCAGATGAGCCATACTCTAAAAAAGAGCCATCACTGAAGTTGCTCCTTCGTCCTCTAAAAAAGAGGCAGGTATGTATTAAGTTTCTGACCTTGATCATTTGAATGCTAAGGTGGACACACTTTTTTAAAAATTTGATAAATTAAGTGTAAGAGTTGTCACACCTGCTCCTGTTGCACTACCATGTGAAGTTTGTGGGATATTTGGTCATACTAACGTTGAATGCCAACTAGGTAGTGTTGTTGAAAGTTCCGAACAATTGAACTATGCTCAATACAATCAAGGAATGAGGCTAGATCAAAAAAATTATAATAAAACTCCTCAAAATCCTTTTGGACAGCAAACAATACCACCCGGTTATGCCAACGACCAAAGAGTCCCTCAAAAATCCAGCTTGGAACTTTTGCTAGAAAATTATGTAATGATTCAATCCAAGTTGTACCAAGAACTTAAAAATCAAACTGGATTTTCGAATGATTCTCTCGTCAAGCTTACATCAAAAGTGGAATCCATTGCTACTCACAATAAAATGCTAGAGACTAAAATCTCTCAAGTAGCCCAACAAGTAGCTACTTCCTCTCAAACCTCCGGAATCTTTCCAGGCCAAACTGAAGCCAATCCCAAAATCCATAGAAATGCTATTACACTTAGGGATGGTAAGAAATTAGAGGACACCGTTGTGAAATCCAAGACAATTGAGGGTGAGATAGAGAGTGAAAAGCCACAAAGTGAGAAAGCCGCAGGAGAGAGTGAGAAGCCAATTGTCCCAACACCTTATGAGCCAAAAATTCCTTTTCCACAAAGGCTTACTAAACCTAACCTGGATCCGCAGTTTAAAAAGTTTGTAGACATGCTGAAAAAAAATATACATTAATATTCCTTTTACTGAAGCTTTGTCTCAAATGCCTCTCTATGCAAAAATTTTGAAAGATATTTTATCAAAGAAAAGAAAAATAGAGGATAATGAGACAATAGCTCTAACAAGAGAATGTAGTAATGTCATACAAAAGAAATTGCCTCCAAAGCTCAAAGATCCAGATAGTTTTTCCATCCCTTGTGTGATTGGAAAGGAAACCATTGAGAAAGCCATGTGTGATCTAGGGGCTAGTGTTAGCTTGTTGCCTTTGTCCCTCTTGAAGAGGATTGGTATAGGTTATTTGAAATCCACTAAGATGACCTTGCAGTTGGCCGATCATTCAATTATCTAGCCGGCCGGAGTTCTTGAGGATATCCCCATCAAGGTGGGAAAAATATATCCCGACGGATTTTGTGGTAGTAGACATCGAAGAGGATTATGAAATTCCAATCCTTCTAGGAAGGCCATTCCTCGCTACTGCGGGTGCTGTTATTAATGTTAAGAATGGTAAGATAATTTTTCATGTAGGTGATGAGAAGATAGAGTTTGAAATTTCCAATTTGATGAAGGGTCCCTCTATTTTTGATTCATGTTGTATGATTGATGTGATTGATCTTTGTGTGAAATAATGTTCTTTAGCATTATCTGCACACAATGGTCTACGTAATCCAAATTAAGAAACATAAACTTTTTGATCGTCAAGCTAATAACAATAAAAGAGCGTTGTGTGGGAAGCAACCCACGGTTTAATGTCATTTTTCTTTATTTTTGTTTTGCAGATTAGTAAAAGAAAATCCACATGAAGGATCCTCCATCGGATCCCAACTGAAATTGTGAGCTCTATCCCTCTTTTATCTTGTTTTATTTTTCAAATCATTGAGGAAAATGTTTTACCCAAGTATGGGGGGAGTCAATAAAGTGTCTTGTTTTAGTTTTAAGTGTCGTAGTGTTTCGAATTCCCTTGAATTTTAATTTTTTGTTTTGTTTTGTTGCGAAAGGCATGTAAGCAGCTTGTTTTTGTTGTGTAATGTGACATAATTTTTTCTTTTTAAGTTTCTTCCAAAATGGTTGCTTTTGTACATGAAAATGATTTAATGTGTCACGACGATAAAACTCACACTAGGCTCTTTAGATAACTTGTGGACGACCTCCTCCAAGCCAATTTCATATCATAAATCAATTACACCAAATGGTTGTCTAATGTTGTTCTCGTGAAAAAGTCGAGCCAAATGGCTCATGCGTGTCAACTACACATATTTAAACATAGCCAGCTCAAAGGACGCCTATCCCCTTCCCAACATTGACAAGTTGGTAGATAACTCATCAGGATACAAGTTGATGTCCTTTATTGACGCCTATTCTGGTTAAAACCAGATTCCCATGGACAAGGACGATAGGAAGAAGACATCGTTCATGACCGAAGGAGCCAACTACATGTACAATGGTATGCCCTTTGGCTTACGAAACGCCGGTGCCACCTACCAGAGGATGATGAACAAAGTTTTCCACCCTGAAATAGGGGACATGTTAGAGGTATATATGGATGATATAATTTTGAAGTCAGTCGAGGAACACTATCATAAAGACCATATGGAGATGGTATTCGCTCGTGTGCGGCAATATAATATGAACCCTAAGAAATGTACTTCTGGCATCAAACCATGGATATTCTTGGGTTTTTACCTTACTGAAAGGGGAATCGAAGCAAACCCTAACAAGTTTAGAGCTGTCTTGGAAATGGAGGCTTCATAATGCAAAGAACGAATCATGAAATTGAATGGGATACTGACGACCCTGAATAGGTTCATCTCCAAATCCGCTCATCACGCCCTTCCTTTTTTCAAACCTTTATGGAAAGAGGAAAATGTTGAATGGACTCCCGAATGTGAGGAAGCATTAAGCAAGTTGAAGAACATCTTGGCTTAACTGCCCGTCTAACATTGAGGATGGGAAACTCCCAACGGATCCCATTTATGCAAAAACTATGAAACGAAGAGCATGTAAGCACATTATCATTGAAGGAAGAATGTTCAAAAGAGGTTTTTCTATGCCACTTCTAAGATGCGTAAACCCGAGTAAGGTCGGTCATGCGTTAGCCGATGTTCAGAAATGCATCAATGACCATCATCTTAGAGGGTACGCTATAGCAAGGAAAGTCCTCAAAGCAGACTACTTATGGCTCACGATGAATAGTGATGCCATGGAGTATGTAAAGAATGTGACAAGTTCCAGAACCACATAGACTTTTTCCATGCCCCTTCATCAGAGCTGGACGCCCTCACCACACCTTAGCCCTTTGCAAATGGGGCATGGATCTCTTGGGACCATTGCTCAAGGGGGCAGGCCAAGTGAAATTCCTAATCGTCGCCGTAAACTACTTCACCAAGTGGAACGAAGCAGAAGAGCTTGCCCAGATAACAGTGTCTGCAAACAGAGTCCTCTTGAGGGAGCTCAAAAGAAGACTAGAAAAAGAAAAGGGAATTTGGCTAGAGGAACTCCCACATGTCTCAAGGGCGTATCACACCATGTAACATCCCATACGACTTTAAGCATTGTCGACTGACCCTACAAACCAACACGAGTCTTTTCAGCATGTTTTTTCCTCACTCGCACACTTACTTGGAAGTTTCCCGATAGGTCACCCATCCAAAGAATACTCCAAGTCAAGCACGCTTAACTATGGAGTTCTTATGAAATGGGCTACCAAAAATAAGATGCATCTTGTTGATATAGGTAGTACCAAACAATTCTTATAAACCTTCCTTCAACCGTACAGTTCCATACCTACACGGCTTCAATTCGATGTGATTCAGTTTTTCCTAGAAGCATGCTAGGAGTCAGACCACTCCCTGCCCTCATCACCCTCGAACATTACATACCCACCAAGCAGAAGTGTTACATGCCCACCAGCTTCTGCTTGGTTCGTCCCTGAACCACATCATACCCTGAGAGGTATGCTTGATACCATTTGTAACACCCCAGACAGCTTTCAGGATTGCCGACTGACCCCACAAATCAACACAAGTCTTTTCAATGTGTTTTGTCCTCACTAGCACGCTTACTAGGAAACTTCCCAGTAGCTCACCCATCCCTAGATTGCTCAAAGTCAAGAACGCTTAACTGTGAATTCCTTATTGAATGAGCTATCGAAAAGAAGATGCATCTTGATGATATAGGTAGTACCAAACAATTCTTATAAGTCTTCTTTCAACCATGTAGTCCCATACCTACACGGCCTCAGGGTCCCTCTCATTCCGGTGTGATTTAGTTCATCTAGAAGCTGTCGGGAGCTGCTCATTGTCGTGCCTTGTGAACGCGACCACTCCCCGTCCTCGTTAGTCTTGGGTTGTTACATGCCTACCAGCTTCCGCTTCGTTCGTCCTTGAACCACACCGTACTGGGAGAGGTATGCTCTGATACCACTTGTAACATCCCAGACGACTTTAAGCATTGTCGGCTTACCCTACAAACCTACACGAGTCTTTTCAGCGTGTTTTGTCCTCACTCGCACGCTTTCCAGGAAACTTCCTGGCAGGTCACCCATCCAAAGACTACTCCAAGTCAAGGACGCTTAACTATGAAGTTCTTATAAAATGGGCTACCAAAAAGAAGATGCATCTTGTTGATATAGGTAGTACCAAATAATTCTTATAAACCTTCCTTCAATCGTGCATTTCCAAACGTACACGGCTTTAGGATCCCTCTCTTTTCGATGTGATTCAGTTTTGCCTAGAAGCATGCTAGGAGCCGGATCACTCCCCGCCCTCATCATCCTCGAGCGTTACATGCTCACCAAGTTTGTTGACACGAAGATAAAAACACTCTTAGAGGAGTTGAACATCAATCATCACTTTACTTCAGTGGAGCACCCCCAAACAAATGGATTGTTACAATCCGCAAACAGAGTCCTCTTGAGGGGGCTCAAAAGAAAAGGGAATTTGGTCAGAGGAAATACGTCTTGTCTCAAGGGCGTATCGCACCACACCGCACTCAACCACATGCGAAACTCCTATTTAGCTCACTTATGGAACTGAGGTAGTGATACCGGTCGAGTTGAAAGAGATAAGCTGGAGAACGGCACAACCGCCTAACCAAACTGCCAACACTGGACCATTGTTTGAAGAGCTAGACTTCATTGAAGAATCGAGAAATTTCACCGCCTTAACCGAAGGCACAGTCAAACAGGCCATGTCAACCTAGTACAATTGAAAGGTGAAGCCGAGGTACTTCAATACTGGAGACCTCGTCCTAAGGTGCACATACGTGGGCGGGCGAAATGCTCGAGAAGGAAAGTTGGTCGGAAACTGGGAGGGACCGTACAGAGTCACCGCCAACACTGGAACAAGCGTCTACACTCTAGAAACTCTGGACGACTCAGAAATTTTGAGGACGTGGAATGCAGACAAGATCAAACATTATTATAGCTAAGTATCAATAGTTTTTTATTCAAAATTTACATTTGTATTTCGGTTTTAAAGTCCACATATAGGACCCATTGTAAATCCGTTTTCATGATATTAATAAAATGAGTTTTTTGGTCTAAAAAAGAAATACGTCTGTTAAATTCTTTGATTTTCAGGATCGAAAATCCTACACCTGCAAGAGAAAGTATCCTCAAAGGCAAACGATTGTCATGGCTTTCACTACAAAGTGAAATGGCAGCCTAAACAACCTCCAAAGGCAAACTGTCGGCATGGCTTTCACTATTAAGTGAAAAGAAAGCCTAAACGACCGCCAAGACTAAACAGTTGGCATGGATTATGATTTTAAGTGGAATGACAATCTAAACAACCGTGGTAGACCCGCCTAAGGGCTAGCCACCCTTCAGGTAGAGCGTATTTGCCCCATAAATGCCCTCTAAATGGGGGGACTAAACCTTGACCAACCATGTTCCTCGGGTGCCAAGAAAGTGTGAGAAAAGCAAGATCCAACACGACATAAAATAAAATGCAAACGGGACGTCAAAAGAATAAAGTTCAAGATGACAAATAAACAAAGAGCCTATTTTCATTAAGACGTTCAACTCATTACAAGAGGGGCCACTGCAACGGAATTTACATTCATAAATGAAAAGTAAAAACAAAAGAGTGTGGTGATAAAAGCATGTTTTGTTTCAATCAACTTTGATTTAGACCGGTGGGTGAAAGCTATGTCTGGCCATGGACATGAATAATTGTTAACATTAAGAGAAAACTAAATGATTCTGGATACTGGATAAGAGCATCCTGAAGTGTGTCCTACAAACCCTCCAATTCTCCGGGACTCATCTTTCTTAATAACAATTTGCGGATGCAATCCTGGTGGGCTAGGCACAATCAAACTTGCATCAAATCAGCAACCTCGGCCGTAATCCCCTGTTCTTCCTTAATCTTGGCAAGTTTCTCGGCCAGCCTAGTTTTCTTAGCCCCAACATGTATCTCCCCAACAGATGTGCATGATCAAGCTCCAACGATAAAGAACCTGATGAAGGGTCCCCTCTTCTCAAGGTGTGAAGCATCCACACCAAAGTCAATGGTCGCAAGTTGGTTCTATAAAATTATCAGGGAAAAACCAAGAATAACCCCAAGACGACAATATAATCCACCATAATCAACACTCTGATGACCACTAGGAAGAGGATAACCACTTGATGATGAATCCATCGGATTCCCATAATTCATAGAACAAACTCTCATTTTTATCCCTCGACCCAGATAGAGTGAATGGAAAAGAAGTGAAAAAGAAAGGAATGACAAAAATGCAGAGGACGAGGGTAAAACAAGTTGCGAAAAAACTCAAGAAAAGCTTAGGGGAAGAAGAATAAGAATAAGAAGAAGAAGAAGAAGAAGAAGAAGAAGAAGAAGAAGAGAAAATTCCTTAGATTATTCAAGGGTTTATGGCAGATAATTAATGAAAGGAAGAAATTTCCCTCCCTTTTATAAGCTCAGTAATCCCAAACTAATGGTCCAGATGAAAGGAAATCAGAAGGTTGTGATCCAATGGCTGAGAAAAACCCAAGGCTACGCGATAAACCGAAGCGACGCTCGCGTGAATCACTCTATCCAATATGCATTTGGCCCACGAAGCTGACACATGGAGAGCGAAACTCAACAACCATCATATCTTAAACGTTTCAGTTCAAGGCATTGAATGTCAACTACTCTCACTCATCATTCCAGGACGCCACCATCTCTAACACAGAATGGTGAAGAAATTTTCTCAAGACTCATCAGGGCGCCGAATATTTGATAACGTCTCGCATGATTAAGTCATTGTGCCATAAAGGCATCAACGAATTGGGAGGCAACTACTCTGGACCGTCTAGAAAGCCAATCCAACACTAACACGTGGACCAAACATTCACAAGACCAAGGCACATCGCCTGAAGGAATACGCTAGCAACATGCACCCTACCCTACTGGGGCACAACCCCATGCACTAGAAAATTATTATTATTATTATTATTATTATTATTATTATTATTATTATTATTATTATTATTATTATTATTA
>Ga0315914_1003740_pt1 | contig 23009 bp, 5 predicted proteins | sample MpolenodulesMG_FD_203920 | JGI IMG/M metagenome (GOLD analysis project Ga0315914, IMG submission 203920) | Medicago polymorpha root nodule microbial communities from Los Angeles, California, United States - elongated nodules | ecosystem: Host-associated > Plants > Roots > Nodule | place: USA...
AGACTCTTCTACAAAGGATTGTTTTGTTTGGAGAGTGCTCGTTATTTGTAAAGGTTGCCAGCTTATCCTAATTAAAAGCTTCAGCAGTGAAAATCTCAAGGGGCTTTTCCTTGGGGACTAGACTAAGCCTTGTTGTTTTAGGCCGAACTAGTATAAATTTCTTGTGTCTTTTCTCTCATCCTTTTATCTCTTTTACTTTATTTGTCATTTATTTTATCTCTCCATATCTATTTTTATATTTATTTAAAACTTTTATAAGCACTTTATTTTAATTGGTTAAAACATTTTTTTTAAGTGCTTATTTTAAATCGTTTTCTAAAGAACACAATTCACCCCCCTCTTGTGTGTTTGAAGTCACTTGATTAACAAAACATTCCTAGATATATATTCAATCTCTCTCATTCTTAACCTAAATTGATATCTTCTTTGTTTCCATCTTACCAACTTGATTAAACTTTTTAAAAAGGTTTTGCTATAGATTACTAACTCCATCATCATCAACAATGACTAACTTCATGGTAGATGTCTCACAACCAGTTTCATAACGACTTGGAGTAACAATAAAAACAAAAATAAAGATACAAATATTTGTTTAAACTGTTTTTGAAAAATCCTCAACAACCAAGACATAACCACACAACATTTGTTTGATAATTTAACTTCATATTTTATTCTAAACACAAACCAATTCAAAACAAAACCACATCGATAGCTATTTTTAAATATTATAAATTCTAATTGCATTATCAATTATTTAACCTTGAAATGATAAAGAATATACAATATATAATATGGTTCAATAATCAATATAGTAGGTGATTTATAATATTTAATTAAAAATTACATTATACATAAACAACAACCTAATTAATGTATACATAAATAAGTAAACTTTTAAAAAACTATATTAGTATAATTTACTGAAAATAAATATAACATGATTTAGCTATAAAGTAACAAAAAATAATTTAACAAACTACGAAAAAATAATTGTTTAGAAAACAGTCAACGAAATTATATAATCATTCATAGATTATTGATTGCGTAGTTTAATAGTGGTAACTAAGAATATTACAGTCGATTGCAGATATAAACACAACAATAAAATAAACCATCTCATTCAACAACTACATCAAACACCTATGATACATCTTTATTCCTTCTTAATTTTTACTTCCATTAATGCCTTCCTTGTTTCCGTTTTAAAAAAAACATTGTTTTAAATTATCATTTATATTATCATTAATAATAATTGATTTCAAGGCAACAATTAGAAAACACAAATTATAGAGACATTAAATTTTTAAACGTGACTTTGTATTATAAAGTTGTTTTGCTTCATATACTAAATTCATGACTGGAAAAATTAAGTCATAATTATTTGACTAACGTTAAAGATGCCTCACATTTGTCTTGTTAAAAAAATTTAAGTTAAAGTTGATACAACATTACTCAAATTCACATCAATAACTAATTTACATGCACCATAATCTCAAGTTTATATCAATAAATTTTAGAAATGATAAATATGGTGTCCCAATGATCACTAATTGAACATTACCTTAACGCCAAATCAAATGAAATAATTCAAAACAAATGAAAATTGAACTCATTCATAATTGAAAAATAAGTATGTCATAATATTTCGCATTGAACATAAAAATGACTATGGTTCCTCCTTATGTAAAAAAAACTGCCATCACCCCACTTTGAACTCCAAGAATTTTGAATGATTTGATAATCGTTCAAATTCTTGCACTTGTAACTCGCCATCAAAATAATATGGTTCAATTGCGCTGAAATCAAAACATGTATGATATCTCTAAACTTATTGAATCTTTCTTTTTTCTCTATATATTTATGTTTTGCTATACTTATTGTTTCTTGTTTTTGAGTTGAAACCATGTTAATTCTTTCTTGAATCAAAATAGTGGTTGACAAAAACTTTAACGTGCAACCTAAGAATCCCAAGGATCATAGCATGCATTTGGTTATCATAAATTAAATATGCTAAATTAAATACTCGTAGTTTGATCTTTTTATATGAACTTTGTTCAACGCTAGCACAAATTGTTGCAAAAATCGGTTGGGCTACAAGTTAAATCATTACATCCGCGAAAAGTAAATCCAATTATCCATAAATGTTTTTTCATTTATAGACAATGATTTTGATAAATAAAAATGAAAGAACAAGATAAAAAGATAACTATAAATTATTACTAACAACTGCAATGTAGTAAAAGAAAAAAAAACACCATTTTTTTAACAGAGGTTCGTGTCCATCTTCACGTGCATAACTTTCTTTCAAAAGATTTCTTTCCCATGACACGAATAGTTCCTATGTATAAACTTACCTAGGACTTAGCATCTTTTGCTTAAAAGTCTTGATCAACATTATGAACTTCAAATACTTTAGAATGTTATCGTGTTTTTTCAGAATACTTCAGATGTTGCTGTGTTCATCAAGATATTGTTCCTAAGTTCACAAGGATGAATGTCAGATGTGTTTTTGAGTTCATCATATAAACGTCGCACGAATTTCTGGGCTTGTCCATGAGTTATGTTCTTCGTACATACTTCAAAATGTTGTTGGACAAAAACCTTTTCAAATCTGTCTTGGAACTTGTACAGGAGAGAGAAAAGTGGAGTTGTCACTTCATGCCCATGCTTTAGGGGATTTTCTGAGGTGACATTTATGGTGGGAATGGAAAGTATTTTCCCACCATGGGAAAATTAGATTAAACCATTAGATTTAACCAAGAACACAGATTTACCATGGTCTGTCAGTATCAAATCCACTTCAATTTCTCTTTCTACCTCCTCTCTCCACCCTCAAGAGCAACCACACCATGTTTAATTTCATCCTTCAACCTTTGCCATTAAACAATCTTCACTTAATTTCACTTGTCAATGAAAGAAAAAATAAACCAAACATTTTCAATGAAATATTGGATCCATTGTTATTCTGGAAAGAAAAGAAAAACATGAAACAATGGATCCAGAAGTGAAGATTCAACAAAATTAAAACCTATAAAATCTAAGCTTTATTACAAAAACAAAATTAATGAGTCTAAATCCATTGAAATAATTTTTTGTTGATCAGATATGTAGCTTTTGTTTTAAATCTGAAATTGAAGAAAAGATTGGTGGGAGAGAAGGTTTTTGAATCTAAAATTGGATATGTTGTTTGATGAAACTAATCGATTTTTTATTTATTTTTTGTTTTAACTTAGGCCTTTTGGGAAGATGAACAATGAAACTAAATGAGTGTTGGAACCATGTAGCTAAATTTGTAGAGAATCGTAAAACATATGTTGACAGTTCAATTTTGGATCGCTACAGATTGCATCTGATTTGATTGTAAAATTCCAGTTCTAGAGGATGAAGAAAGGTGAAAGAGAAAGGAAAGAAATAAGGTGTAGGTAGACCATTATAAGATCAATACACCTCTTTAATTTAATGGTAAAAATTCAACTTTCCCATGGTGGGAAAATACTTCCCTTTCCCATACTAAATGCCACCATTTTCTGATCCTTGTACTGTACCAACTCTCATACACGTCTAATTCTAATTGAATAAGATTAAAGTTGGTTTTTTGCTTTTGCTTTCACTTTTCACCAACTGTACTTGTCTGTCAGATTGGAAGCATGTGTGGGAAATGAACTTTTTGAATTCAGAATGTTCCTTTGTTTCACTTAGGATGATTTGTAAGACTCGCATTTGATGTAATCAATTCCTAATAGTGAAACATCAATGAAGTGTAGTATGTGTAACATCTAGGATGATATTCTTAATGGAATATTCCTAATGTTTCCTACTTCAATTGTTCATAGTCTTGAATGAACATTGAAGATGCCTTTTTGACTTTAATAAAATAAACGCTTTTATTCCTTGATTGATTTAATTCAAAGTACTTTACTGAGCTTTTATTTATATCATGTGAACTTTGCATGTTCTTGATAATGTTCATGAATTTCTAGGCTTGTTCTTGATAACCATAAGAACAACCTTCTGAACTATGTCTAACTTTCTGAGCTCTGACTGGGTTCAAAAGTCTTAATGTCCTTTGATTGCTTTCTTCTTGGATTGATTTATTTTTTGTTCTTGTCTTAGTTAAACACTCAATAACACAAATTAAATACCAAGAAACCATTCAAAGTCAATTAATCCTTTAATCATTAAGATTTGTTATCTTTAAAATTAATCAGGGATTTTGCCTCAACAGTTCATACCAAAAACCTTGCACCCCACAAACACAGATAAGACAACAAACCTAGCCACCGAAGGTCAGAATGGCATTAGAAATAGCAAAAGGCATAACAGATCATGAACGACCAATAAACACTTTTAGAAAAAAAGGCTGGTTCAAATGCTCACCAACGGAGAACAATGGACGCAATTAAATAAGGGGTCCCCTCTCTAGAAGTCAAACTCTCAAAGGCTAGCTACAAGCTACAATCCTAACTCCCTCGATGACACATATATGTTGGAGGGAAACTGTTTCGAACTGGGCCAAGACCCAATCCGAGCTCGGACCTGGGCCACCATGGAATTAAACGCTTGGCGGTCCATGGCATGGACACGTCTTAACTCCCACCAGATCACAGCTAGGACGCTATATCTGGACCGTTCATCTAGATCCAATGATGTGACTATCACCAGATTATACACAATGTTGGGTCATGTATCTCACTTCTTACCCTATTACTTGCCTCACTCTCTTGATCACTCAAATGGAGAATGATTCACAATGGGTTTCTCCCTCTTCCCAGCGACTGTCAACCCTTAGATCATCTTCGTTTTGTCTGAAAGGATTAATAGATTATGATTTCGCTAAAGTTACATTTAATCTAGCCTAGTATATGACTGTCAAAGATAACTCACTTACTTAAAGTTACATAAATTTTATTAACAAAATTTGATATACACCCATTTCAAGTTCCCTAGAGCTAAAACACCCAAAATATGCGAAATCATAAAATATAATAAGCCTATTGTTTTAATTAGTAGAATCCTTGCTAAATTTTTTAGCCTCGTGATTTTCCTCTTCTTGATTATTCATGTTTTTTCCAACCAAAATGGGTGAGCTATCTTTGTCTTTAACCTGTAAAGAATAAAAAAAAAAAAATTATTGAATAACTAAATTGTTGTAAAGTGGAGTTTTAAACAAACTTTTTTTTTTGTCTGTCTTGGATTTTAGTTGAATTATTTATTTCTTTTAGATATAAGCATAAATGTTTGAGAGCTGTGCCTTACAAATTAATTATAACAACATGTGCTTATATTATTCAATGATACAAACAATATAATATTTTGCTTTTAACATAAAAGCTATTTTTATGGACTATACTAGTAATAGTTTAATTTAATTTCCCAAAATTAAGGGCATGCTTATTAAACAGTATTTTTACCAAAGAAAAAAGACAATTCAAATTGATATATCTCTTTGTATATTGATATTATACAGAATAAATATATCAAATAAAATTAAAGAAATCAACAAAGGGAGAAGAACGTGAAGATAATTAATTGAGTACCTGAGAGGCCAGTGGCAGATCACCTAATAATTGTTTCTTTTTGTTCTCCTCTAAGCAGAAATAAGAGTACAAACCCATTCCAAAAATAGCAATCAATATTCCAATAATGTTCCTTCCATTGAAGGGGTCATGGAGCAATGTGTAGCCAAAGCCTAGTACAAGGCATGTTTTGAGGTGGCCTAGTACTTGATAAGTTACAGGTGATGTTTTGCCAATAACTAGAAACGTGCTGAAGTTCACAGAAACAGCAATCAAGCAGGATAGGATGATGAATGCCTGTTTGTTTTTTCAAAAAAAAAAAAGCTCGAGATTATCAATCCTTTTCATATGGTAATTTTAGCAATAGTAAACATTCATACTAGATTAAATATATTTTTAGTCTCTATTTTTTTATTTAGCTATTGGCCTAATGGCCAAAACATAGTCAAATAAATACACCCTAGAAAGGAAAAATTTAGGGTGTGTTTGAATTGAGGGTTTAAGAGGGGAAGGGAGGGGAGGGTTTACTTTTCATTTTTAAAAAGCGGACACTATGAAATATTTTTTAAAAAGTTAACATATCAACATGATAAACGATCATATAATACTTCAATCACACGTAATTTATTTTAGAAAAACATGTTATATAGTTTGTAATTAAAAAAAGAAAAACAAACCCTCCCCTCCCTTCCCCTCCTAAACCCTCAATCCAAACACACCCTTAATAACCCGGATTAGAACCGTAAAATGTTCTAACAACCAAACAACTAGGTTGTAACATCATGAACATATTTTTAGTCTCTATCATATCCTATGATTAAATATGATTTTTGTCCCCAAAGCAAATATTCAGTTGGAACACCAAGAAATTCTATATATGAGGTCTAGACATCTAGGATTTGATTTTTGCTACTAACATTTTCTCATCACATTAACAAATTAGCCACTAAAATTTACATATAAAAACAACTCTTCTTAAAAAAAACATTTGCATATAAAACACCCTCTTATTAAGTATTTATTATTATTTTGAAATGCACTACTTTGACACATAAGCGAATCTACCATGTAATTCACAACTTTGACCATTTAAATCAACTAGGATTGAACATTACCAAGACTGTAGAAGAATATTTGTAGGCAAACACACTTTGGTTGGTGAGCAATTGATCCACAACAGGGCCAGAAACAAAAAGAATTGCTGCTTGGAATGGAGCTGAATGGTAGAGCAACTGTGTAGAAGAAACATTAAGCTTCTTTTGTATTGTGTTGGTTAGCTAAATTAAGCACTAAGTTAAGAAATGTAAATATCAAATCTTCTTCACCTTTAAGCCATCATAACTAATTAACAACAATAAATCACCATAAAGGATACAATTTGGCTAACACATGTTGTTATGATTGCTAGAAGGGAAAGAATGGTTCCCACAAAATTGAGTTGAAGATCAGTGATAGAGGCAACACCAACTCCAACAAGTAATAGGAATAGAGAGAATTTTATTTTCTGGCTGCATAAATTTGCACAAGGGATCATTAGCATGTGACCACTATTTATTATTTAATGAATATAAACAAGTACTTAGTCTTTTAATTTAATTTTTACCTGAATTGTTTCTTTAGGAAAATGGTTTCTAACATCACTGTGAATGGTATGATCGCAAGTTTTGTCATCTACAAAACAATCATTTCAAAGCTACAATCATTTTGAAACCGAGAAAATATTTGGTATTTTTTTCCGTCTCGTGGTTAAATATTCTTTACACTTCTCTCATTATTTTAATAAATTTTGATGTTAAAAGAAAACCAAGAAAAACTTCATAGTTACTATCTTCATATTAATCAAGTTTTAGAAAAAAAGTACATAGACTAAAAACACATAAAAAAGTTACAAATATATTTCCTCCTCAGCATATTATAAATCATTTAAGATTTTGATATATGAATAAAAAAATATTATCCTTTTTTTGTAAACTATCGTTTACCCTCTCATACTAATCATAAAATAGAATTGAAAAATAATAATAACACTTTATTGAAATGATAAAATTTCATATAAGACACAACTGTTTCTTTTTGATTAGAATGACTTGCAGGAGTAATTAATATAATAAAATAAATATTTTTTATAGACTAAATTCCATGTTTAGTCTCTTACGTTTATTTTAGATTTTAAATTGATTCCATACATTTTAAAAGTATCAAGTTGGTCTATTATACGACCAACGTTTGTTCTTTTAGTCAAATCTCTGTCTAAAACATCAACATAGATATAAGAGATGCACACATGAATAACTTTTGAGATGTCGCTGTCACATGAACATTTTAGATAGAGTTAACTCAACATTTGATGTACACATGTATGAACTTATACCGACGTTAGTGATGTAAGAGACAAATTAAATTTTTAAACGTTAAGAGATCAACTTAAAACATACTCCCTCCGTTTTTAAATATAAGCAAAATTGATATTTTAGGTCCATTCATTTAATGATGTATGAGGTCCATATTATGAACCACATACATCATTAAATGGATGAACCTAAAAAGTAAATTTTGTTTATATTTAGAAACGGATGGAGTATACACTAAACATGCAATTTAGACTTCTTTAAACTAATACATATTTTAGTGCTAAAACTACGAACAAAATGGGACGGAGTAAGTATTCTTAACCTGATAAAAGCCAACAGAGTTGAATCCAAGACTCAAGTTGAGAAATCCAATGGAAACACCATTTAAAAATCCAAAAAGCATGATTGTTTTCATGTCAATGGATTTGGTCACGAACAAGTTTAGACGTTGAGCCACATGAAGTGTACAAAATGTGACCATCAAATGCCAACTTGTAAGCGTTGTAGCTGACCCATATCAAAATCAAAATCATAATGATAATTTAAAGTTAGTAGAATAATAAATTATTTGGTTACTAATTATGAATTTGATTTTTGAAAGAGGGTGAGAAACAAAATGATAGTTAGGACTTACCAAAGTGGAAGCCAAGCTTGCTCATCAAGGCTTTGTTGCAGATGACAATGGAGACAGAAGAAGCTACTGAGAGAAACAATGCACCAATAACACCCAATTGGAACTTCCCCATCTCTCCCATTTTCTGTCAAAGTTTTTCTTCTTCTTCAAGGTTCTTCTCAATAAGCAATACTAATATAGATAATATTATTTAATTTCTGAAACAAAATAAAAAGTATACTCCTATATAATATTATAAGTCTATAAAATATTACCGTTGCAAAAAAGTATATATAATATTATTTCAAAAAGTTTGACCAAATATTACTTTATCTGTATCATATTAATTTACATAGTTTGAATTTTACATATGTACAATTTTGACCATTAATATATTTAATTATTTATTAGAAAAACTTAGTAAAAAATGATATTTTGTAAATATTCATTGAGACAAATCGAACATCTTATATACTAAAATTTCTCATTATTTTTTCTCCCAAAGAGTCATTTCCGGTAATGTATTTCGGTTTAATATCGTCTACATACATACTGTCCTTTTTTTTCCCTTTAAGTGAATCACATTCTTTATTTTGTTATATTAAACTTATTTTAAAAATAAGACTTAAAATTTTGTAACTTTCATTATTTTGATCGGAAAAAACGAACATTACATTGGTATTTAGATAACACAAGCATGGTAGATTAGTAGGTAAGTAATCAGCAGTGTGCTATTTAGCTTTACTTTATATGGTTGGGTACTTAAAGGAAATGAACTCATTAGCACATACCTGGCTTATATAATATTGATGAAGAGGAATGTGAAAAATGATATATTAATTTGAGATCGACCTTGAAACTAGTTTGTGGTAGGAGGCCCTGGATATGATCGATCACACAAAATTATCAAATGAAATAAAAGATAGAAACTAATATGTACAAATTAAACTCATGATTGATCATAAAATGCAATCATATATTATATATTACTCATATATACATATATAACTGAGTTGGCTTAATTAATTATTTTCATATCAGACCTTAATTTGGAAATATGGAGAAATGCCTCAACGTTTATAGGTAGAGAGAAAGAGAATGGTTAGAGAAGAGAGAATGAGTATGCAATGGATGTTGAAGGGTGTGTGAGCTTGTATGAGAATGCAATTTTTGTGGCTTTTATATTTTTTATTATTGGTTAGTTGGTGCCTAATTAACGCTGTTAACTTAAGGGTATGACGGTAGTTTACGGTCATTTGAAGCAAGGCAGTCAACAACAGATTGTGAATTTGAGACACCCTTAACACGAGACTTGGTTTTTCATCGTCATTTGAATATTACAAAAATAGGCCATGTTGTTTGTACACTTTTGTGTATCGATCTGTTTCTCTATACTAGAAATAATCATATTCGAGTCATTGTTGAATATTGAATATGCATATCTTTAGTTGATAATCAAACTTTAATTTGCGGTGTTGTGAAAATTTAGATCGTTTTGGTAGATCCAACTCATATTGGTTGTGCATTGATTTGTTCTATTCTTACCAATTAAAGAAATCTATATTCATGGGTAGAAGTAGTATATTAAGAAAATGAAATAATAGTAACTAATATTTTTGGGTGTAACTTCACAAACAGGGGCGGAGGGACCATGGGGCCAAGGGTGGCCGTGGTCCCCCCACGTTTTGCAATTTTTTTTTTTATATTAGTAATATTCATGTAGGATATAGTCAATATTGTATAATGTAGAATAGTGGTCCCCCATGGTTGAGAAATTATTTTTACCTTTTAAACTTGGTCCCCTCGATGTTTAAATCCTGGCTCCGCCCCTGTTCACAAACTCTCGGGTTGAGTTCACTAGGCGACAAGCGAATGCGGCAGCTCATGCACTTGCAGGGGAGACCACTTCTTTAGCTAGTCCTGTCATTTATTTTAATATCCCGCGTTGTATAAACAATATTATCTTTAATGAAATGCTATAAGCAACTTTCCTTAAAAAAATATATATATTTTTGGGTGTAACTATGTTTGACTACATTCTTAGATTGGACCTTTAAGTTTTTCTTTTTCTTAAATTATCATATATGTTGCCTTTCATTTGCACCTAACATGTACAATGTAAGTTATTATTACACCCACAATTTTTGTATGTTTGGCCTCTTTTGAGATGAGTAGTGTTAGCAACACTCTCTCAAACACTCACTTTATTATTGACTTAAATTAAGGCGGGTCTCACACGTTGGAAATGGGTTTCACTAAAAGTAGTGAGACATACATTAGTTTCATCCAATAAAAGAGTGAGTGTTATAGAAAATATTAGAAAGATGAGTAATGCTAGCAACACTCTCTTTTAAACACTCTCTTTAATACTCACTCTTTTATTGGTTTAAATTATTATGGATCTACACTTTGAAAATTGAACCCACACAAAGTGGTGGGACATACATTGATTACATCCAATAAAAGAGTACTCCCTCCGTCCCATTTTAACTGAGCCCTTGACTCATTTCGCACTTATTAAAAAAAGTGTATAAGTGAAAGAGAGAGAAAAATGGTTTTGAGTGCCTTTATCAACGATTCGTGCATTTTTCTTTATCATAAATGCAAAGTATAATATATTGAATTGGGAGTGGTAAAAGTGGTATTAATTAGTGTTATAATTGAAAAAAAGTAATTAATATTGTATTGAAAAGTGAAATGGGTCAATTTTTCTGGGACAATATATTTTTGCAAATGACTCAGTTATTATGGGACGGAGGGAGTAAGTGCTAGAGAAAGTATTGAAAAGTGAGTGTTGTTAACATTCCTCTTGAAAAGAAAGTGTTCTTAGCATTACTCCTTTTTAGATTACGTGTCGTTGTTAAGATATAATCCCAATAACACGGTCAAATTGTACAAGGTGGAGTACTTTAATTTGCAAGGAGGTTAATGACATTGATTATGTGCATGTATGTCTTTATTACTAAGTTTTCAGAGGTGGTACATGTACCTGGTCGTAGAAATCCTAAAAAAATGTTGATTGTTTATAGTGTTCGATGGATGCTTTTTAAGGGTTATTATGGGGATAGACTTTGGCATTTTTAGACAAATACTCTAACGAACAATATATTTCACTTTATATTTTAAAATTATTTTATATTTTTTATTTTTAATACTTTCAAAAATATATTTCTCTATATATGTGATCAAATAAGTATTGAATAATTTATCTCCCGCGTTATTGTGTATTTAATTCATCACAACAAAATTCAATAATTTTAGAGGATGCATCACTTAATTTTTTAGTAGAAAACATATAAGATTATAAAGAAAACTAATGATCAAATAAAAGTTCATAAAAACAATAATCATAACAGTCAAATAAAAAATTGTGGATCCGTCTGTGCCTAGCTATGCTTTGAGTTCTTGTGCTTGTGGTTTTCATTATGAATAGACAAAGTTTGATTCGGCAGCTAAAATGTTAAAATCAAGAGGGTGTTTTGGTCCAATAGAATGATGTACATTCTACATCAAATGTCATTACCAAACTCTTTGTCTCACGTAGCTTTCATAAAATTGTGTTCCAAACGAATCTTGAGTCACAAGTCAGGAAGGTGAGTGAAACCAACATTTCTTTCTAGACTAGAAATCTGTCATTTCAAGCAAAAACCTCTCCAACCACATTCAACAGACTTCAACCGTACTCCTTATTTCCTAATACATGACACATTTCCTTCTAGTTCCCTCTTGTTAAAAAAAAATCTTATACAAACCACTATAGGTTGACACTGATAGATAGCAAAAATGTGCACTAAGCTGTTGAAATTTTTGCCTGTTTAACACTTCTTTTGAGCAGAGACCCGCAAGTATCATAGTGAACATAACATGTTGTGTATGAAGAGAGATTTTTCTCTATTGGTTTTGTCTAGCCTTGCATGTGTTAGACTAGTTTGTACGCTATCTATGTCCGCCCTAAATAAAACAGAACACATGAAATTGACAATTTGGGTCTATTGAATGGTCCCCACATGCCACATCATTTGTCATCAACATAAGTTGATTTTACTCCAATTCCCAGTTCCTTACAACGAGTCTCTCAAATATTTGTTTTTTTAATGTAAGGGAGATGGGTTTATTGTGTAAGGGATGACACAAAAATAAGGGACAGTAAGGTTCACGTCATTCAGATCCAACGCTTAAGAAAAATAACGTGGCATTAACTAATTTTAAGAGACAGCATAAGGGACGAGCGATGGAGATGCTCTTATGCTACAAACTTGGCTAACCCACCCGTGTAAGTTGCGAGTCTGTTTGGTTCAAGGTAGAACCGAAATTTCACCCTTTAATGGGATGCTAAGTCAAGAACCGACTAACCCGCTAGGCATCTGTAAATTGACTCAATGAATCCAATAATTTAAACCAAACTATTCAAATTGATTCAGATTGGTCTCAGTAGTTGGTTACTTCATTTCAAACTCAAACCAAACTGCATGTAATTGGTTTGGTTCTGAGACTTTTTTTTCCAACTCCACGACCACCTTAAAACTTTGAATCTAATAGTTACATTGATGAATGTTATCATTTATATAAAAAATATTAAAATGGTACACTGTCTACCAAAAATTATACTCAGAGGGGAGAAAGAAACCAATACACAGCAAAAGCCCCCTAGTATATTTTAAACATGTACAATAGGAAGATGCATGTATCAACCCTTCCCATTCTGTTTTAGTTCATTGAGATGCTCCTTGTCAGCATTGCTTAGGCGGGCTTGAAACTCCGCCCATTCAGTTCTGCATCTTTTTCGGACCTAAAAGAGATACCAGACAAGAATAGTATTAGTTTGTAAAAGAAAGCACAACATGTAGCATAAAAAATCACAAAATATTTGTTTTTAAGAGACTGAGTAATGTTACTAAGACAACTGATATTGCATTAACAACCCAATGTATTTTCTTTTTTTGAAGGTCATAACCCGAGATACATGTAGCTCTAGTAGATTTTTGAAAGAAGTCAATTGGGTAGTTGTGTGTGCAAAAAAACTGCAAGTAACATTGTTATATAGGAAATGCACATACCGCCTCCCGTGGATCTTTTCCGTCGTCGGATTGTCCCTGAAAATTATATCATAAAATTAATACAAAAAAACTTGCAAAATAAAACAAGGCCCAAATGGATTGTTATGGCGAGTAGAAGCAACTATTTTTGCGTCTAGCTGTCATATTTGTCTTTTCATTCCCCTTCAAGGACCTATTTGGATTGCCTTATTTGATTTTATCTACTAGCATAAGCACTTGCAAGAGTGTTTGTGAGAACTTATAGAAACAGCTTATGACATATTCATTATCTCATTGAAACCTCTGCTAGAATCAACTTCTACAGTTCAAACACCACAGCTATGCTTGGTTGAGTGAGTGGAGAAGATAAAGAGGGAAAAAAATTGAAAGGTTGAACAACGCAATCCAGATATCTTTAATGTAGATTGTTATGTGAAAATATACTTTTATTGCCAACACATATTGATCCAAATGGTAAAGAGTTTGGTTTCTCGCTAAGGTCTTAATTTGAATCTTATGTGGAAAAAAATAGGCAGTATAAGAGACTCAATTCGAGTCTCATTATTATCCACCCCGACGAGACTCGATTTTTTTTGTGATTCATGTGTCTTAATGAGAAATGATTTTTATTTTCCACCTGATCAACCAAGCATAACATATAATCCTAACAACAAGCATATGCATATATAAAAACATAAAACTTAGAATGTTACCCTCAAAAGAAGTATGTGGACATACTATTTTATAAGCCAGTGATGACTAACCTGGTTCCCGAGAGAAGGAATTACTTGATGAATAATCCATTGAGAATCAATTACACCAATTCTTTCATGTGCTGGCTGCTAAAATAGGAAAAAACGGATTTATTCAGATTAAAGATTAAACCAATTTTCATGTTCCAAGAATATTTCATTTGAGTGATGAGAATGTAACCCTGTATTGAGCACAAAATATACATCTTCCACACATAACACTCTGAGGACAACAAACATAACACTCTGGAAGCCACTTTGAACAACTCAAGAATAAATGAAACCATAGAATGCATAGCAAGAATTACAATTGACCATAATGCTGATAATCTATAGTAATTTAAGAAAAAACAGAAGCTAAAATTCATTATATAGAACAGAAACACAAACACAATACTACATTATTATAAAACCAGGAAATTAATAAATTGTGTGATAAGCTAAAAAGAAAAAAGAAAAACATAAAATGATGCTTGGATTTAAATCACTTTATTGAGCCTATGAGCTCAGCATCTGAAGCCACACATCACCAATTGAAGCATATCAAGCAATTAACAAGGCTAACGAAAAGGATAAAAGTCCCAGCATTAGGGATGGGTGAGAAGAAATAGATAAGAATATACGATAATAGAATCTCCTTACCGCCACACATCTTCTGAGGGCAAAGTCCAATCCCCATCCATGCACTAGATCATTCTACAAACATATAAACGGAAAGTTCATCAGGTGATTAAACTTTAAAAAGTTAGTACATATCACACAAAAGAAAGTTTACCTATTCATTCAGTTATATATTACAATAACCATCATGTGGGGCATGACATGAAAAATAAAATATACCTGAATCATATGCCACACACAACGCCATGCTTCCCGAGAAAAAGCAGGGGCCATAATTTCCACAAATCTAAAATAACAGAAGAAATAATAATGTTAACTGCATAGACAGAGAAAAGAAGGACCACATAGTGATATATCAAAAGTGGAAGAGAGAGCATACGCAGCACAAGGAGGCAAATGCGGATCACTACACCATCCTGGTTTCTCGTTAGTAACCCTATATTGCCAACACGAGATAAATGTTTAATGATTTCAGAAAACGTTTGAATCATGAGATAAGACACCCTATATTACATCAATGCTTAAAGCTAGAAAGAGAGGAAGGCCAAAGTAATACGTGTGAACTTCACTGTCACCCCTCCGCTTTGTCATCTCCCATGTCAATCCATTATTGGGCTCAATACCAGGTTGAGAGATCTCTAAACCATGTTTTATGACTAAATCCATATACCTATAGAGTAGAATATAGTACATTAATCAAACTGAAAATTGCATACAATGTACACTTAAGCCGACTACCACATGAAAATCATACTTGTCCCCGTTGAAGTGTTCCACTCCAAGATCTTCATCCCAGATTAAAATATATTCATAAGCTGATACAATATCGGGGTGCAGAAACCTTTTAGCATACCACCTGTAAAATATAAAATTTGAAGCAAAGTGAAGAAAAGTAAGTGAGTGATGCAGTAGAATGCATCATTCCTGATAACGATAAGCTATTTTAAGAATTCCAAATTAAATGTAAACACAAACAATTGGCTTCTCATTCCCCAATACTTAGCTCATGAACGGCACATGTTAAATGCAAATAAGGACAAAAAAGTTATACCATTTTGTTTGTTTCCTTGCACTAACATGGATTGCATTCTTTGACCACTCAAACTGATCCCATTCACTAGTTCGACCATCATAATGAAAGAGCAAAATTGCAAAATCATCAGAAAACTACAGAACAATTTTATAGTCAGTACTTCTGAAGAAAATGTGAAATACTAAATATACAAATAGATTCAAATAGAAAAATGTAGTCTATCTCTAAACCTTTTTCACTGCAGCATCAATATTATGCCTCTGATCATAACCAACAGTGAATGTAAGTAAATACTTTGGCTTTTTCTTTATGTCCTGCAGAATTCATGGTTTTCGCTGTAAGATTTGCGAAATGGAATAGAAATATATGTCTAAGATTTAAGCACCATCCATATCAAGACAACAACTTATTAGCATGCATCTCTCAAAAAAAAAAAAAAATCTTATCAGCATGCATATCACCTGACAGACACATATGCAATGGTCTTCATGCATGCATAAATGCTGCATGAAGACACAAATGAGATTAGTGCAAATCTCTAGCCAATTTGGCCATGCATCAGGGGGAACAGTTCAACTGAGGTTGAAGTATGGGAAAAAAACAGTTAAGCATGGCTCCCTATTTTCCTATGACACACTCGGCATATTAATTCATAGACAACACATACAAATCAGAGTGTCTGACATCACAAACCATAAACAACACATGCAAATGAGACGGCCGGACATCACAGAGAGTGTACATATGTGGTTTTTTTTATTCTTCCAATTTCGTATAGGATAATTATAGTAGTATTTGTAGTAATGTAGTACTACTATATGAGAGCTAAAAGTAAAAACTATAAGCCACAGATAATTTCTTGTATAGTAAATAACTGATTTTGTCATATACCTCACTAGGATCACCCCATAGTCTGCGCAAATAAAGATCAGATTCTGATACAACAATTCCTGGGGGTAGTGATTCAGCTCCACGAGGATTCGATGAAGCATTTATCTGTGAAATTAGCAATTTCAAATTATATTTGATTTGTTCGATATAATAAAATGCTACTCACCTAAAGCAAGTATAATTATATTATGATGACAATGACATGCTATATGAAATCTATAGCTGCAATGCAACAAAAATCAATACAAGAAACAATTCTGGAAAGCACCTTAACCTCAAAAAACAATAAAAAAATTGACAGTCCCTAATGATTATGTACGGGCCTGTTGAGCCTCTTAGTATCTGTTGGGATATGTTGAGATATTTTGTAGTAGATACTATATAATAGGATAGTGATAGGTTTGTTATTGTTAGTTAAGAAGTTGTTATTTGTTAAGTAGTTAGTTAGTTAGTTAGTTAGTTAGCTAATGGATTACTTAGTGGGTGTGTTGAGAGGTAGTTAGGCCAAATAAGGCATGCTGCCTATAAATAGAGAGAAGGATTAGAGAGGGGATCATCTTGTCATTTTGTATAGATTTGGGGCCTTTTGGCGTTGGGAGAGTCTAGAGTCTCTCGAATACTCTAGGAGTTCTACTGTAATTCGGGATTTTCCCTATTTCTTTTGGTAATACCAGTTGGTCTCTATCAGATAGAGATAAGGCTGATTAGAATTTGATTTTCAGCAGGCAATGATTGATGAGATGGAAATCAATAAGATAGAGATATGGTTGATTTGAATTTGATTTTCTGCGAGTTATGATCGTTGGGTCTATGACAACCTTCAAAGTTGATAAGCTCCTGATTCCTAAACATTTGCACCCAAATTGGTGTTCAACACAACTAGAAAATAATTAGTTCGAATAGTAGTCTATTTCGTGACCAGTTTTGTAGTTGATAGGCTGTGAATGCTAGAACCTGATCACTATTTTTCTTCTAAAAACAAAAAATCCAAGTTAGAATAAAAGCTTACTATTGTATACTTTTTCAACATACAGGCAGACGTTTACTTCCTTTGTGGAAGTGAAGTTTGAGATAATTTTTCTATCTGGTATGCTTTATATCCTATCTATATATAATCAATTACAGAACAAGATCATAAAAAATCAACCACAAATAAATATCAAAATACAAATATATAAAAAAAAGCTTATTTAATAAAATATCATCCGACACTTCAATTTGTACACCTTAAAGTCTTATTAGAAAGGAAGGTTTAGCAGTTCAAGATATATTCTCAACCCAAAGCCATTAGCCACCGAGAAAGATTATTAACACCATATTCCAACATGTCTTATGGAAGATAAAACCATGGCCAAGAAAATATAGAAACAAAGATCAAATTCAACCTTTCAAGTAACAGCTTCACTTTCACTTAGTATAGCTGTGCTAATAACCAAAGGATGTTCTCTTAGAATATAGTGATAATTATTACCCAAAATATGCAAATTTACTTTTTTGAGAATATAAGTGTATAAATGCAACTCCATCTAATGAATAAGCGTGGAGATTACCTTTGATAAACTAGCTGACCCTAGGGCTTCAATATGTTTGGCTCCAGAAGATGATTCAATAAATGGATGAGATCTTCCTATTTCAGACATAGGTACATCAAAAGAATTCTTTACACCTGAAAGTAAGCTAATCTGCAAATATCCCAGGAAAATGAAGGGAAAGTTTAAAAGGATGACAAGTGCCTGATGCAACACTAAAAAGATTAATGGCTGTAAATTTTACCTTAGACAAATGGGCAGATGAAATTGAAATACCAATACAGACTCCAAAGGCAATTCCCATAAGTGCTGTGATGACAATCCGGGTACTGTCATTTGATCTTTTAAGCACACTAAAGAAGAAATAGTAACCAAGTTCAGGCATTTTGGTTGAATGGAAAGAGAAAACAAGTGCAAATAAAAGAGAAATAAAATATTTATATAAAGATATAAAGCAAAGAAAAGAATTATTACTCTGTTAAGCTACAAAAACAATTTTCTTCTTACCTGCGCTGCATTATTCCCATGCAGTCAGTGTCTACCAAAATTAAGTTGAGCTAATTTGCACCCAGAAAATAATCAAATCCTTATGCAAACTCTGAAGCGACTATGTCACCCTTCAACAATCAAAGGAAAGACCAAGTTTAATACACAAGTAGAATACTAGCTAGGTAGGAGGTGCAATTGTGTGTGCAACCATATGCATCTATTCTACCTAACTTTCCATCCAACTGAATTGGCCATGGATGCATGCATATCATGTGAATGTATAGAAGAAACCACATTACTCATGGGCTGGCTAGTTTACCAAAATAGCGTTTTGTCCACCAAACATCGTATACGACAAAAAGTTGCTCAATACCATAAAAAATTTGTCATGTGTTTTCTACCTTGTGTTGTGTTGTTCTTTCTAGTACTTTTACCGGATCAAACACACCCTAAGACATTGAAACTAATTACTTTCAAAAAATCAAAGACTACCGAAGATTTAAAGCCACCATGGTTGACAGGGATTGGGTTAGTTTATGAGAAAGTTTAGACAAACTTCTCAATCAGACCTTAAAAGGAAAATTCAAAACATCTTGTAATAACTATGAATTTTAGCAGCTACATGATAACTAAGCATTTCAAATTCAGATACTCTTAAACCATAATCACAAGTCAAAACCAATTTTCACCAAAAACAAATTCAAATTCTGCTAAGCAGCGTCAAAATCAGCATTGAAGAATTCAGATTACAGAGTTTGACATCCACATTGCAAATTTTGATCTGGATTACAGAACCTAACTAAGCTAATCGCTTCCATAAATAAATTACAGCAGAATGCTTAATCATGAAGTTAAAATTGAATTTTTTTTGTGAAAAACGGAAATGAAAATTTGAATTGAACTTACAGAATCGATTATGAAGAAACGCGCGTTATGAATTAAGTTTGAAGTTAAGTTGTTGTTGTGCGATCGATCTCGATTGAATGAAGAGAGAACGAAAGCGAGGGATTATATACTGCGTGAAGAATTTCACAAGACTTCTTCAAATAGAGCCTTGACCATTTTTCAGTTGCAGAAAGTTAAAATATTAAATTACCCTTTTTTTCTCTTCTTTTTCTATTTCCGTCATTGACCATTCACTTGTTTTTTTTTGTTAAAGGCTATTAGAGTGTGACAAGTTGTCGACACGTGGCAAGATACTTTTGATGAATATATTAATCGGATATCTCAACGCGCAACTGAAAAGATTGATTATGAGCTTTTGAAGAAACCAACGGATGACAAACATCATTTTGTAAAAATATTTAACATTGTTGCATGCTTGACTGAATTCAAACTTATCAACATAGTTGGTATATAGTTAATGATTCATAATTCTTTTTGACTCGATTAATAATGCATAATAATTAGAAAAATGTCATACGTGGTATATTTAATTAACACTTTCTTTTAAAGATATCTAATTTTTTTTCTGATATCTGGTTAACACTTACTAACTTTGATTTTTTTTAAAAATCAATAATCAAATGAGTTGAAATTGTTTTGTCAGACACCTTGATCAGGGTTCAAACCCTAACTCCTTCAATTGTGTGTGTAAATCTTCAATAGTCATTGATATTTCCTAAAAAAGAGAATTTGAGTTTGATTTTGTGTAGTCAATCATTTGGATGTCAGCCCAACTTCAAGGGTCAGTATCATAATGTACTCTACGAGTAAGTCGTGTGGATACATTGAGATTTCTGTTGAAGGTAAAAAAAAAAAATTATTAATGAGAGTTGTAAAAGAATATAGATAGTTTATATATATATGTTAATCAATTGTAACAAAGAAATAAAAGATAAAAGAAAAATGAAAACAGATTAAATATATGGGGGCGTTTGTTTAACTCACACAAAAATTATTCTTAGGAATAACTTATCCGCGAATGTATATATGAAAATTTGATTTCTAGATATTTTTTTAAAAAAGTGTTTGGCACATAACTTGACATTTCTAGGAAAGTTGGAAGTTACAATTATTTTTTTCTATTTTTAAAATCAATAGTATTCAAACAGAATGCGCATTCTCACCCTCTCATATAAGAATAAGTATACGAGAATAAGTGAAGTTATAAAAAGTTACTTAATTTTTAGAAATCTTTATACATAAGAATATTTTTCTCAACGTCCTTGTAGCAGCATGGGTATAATCATTCTTTAGTCATGTAATCCCAAGAATGTTATTCTTAAACTTAAACCAACCCTTATAGAACACATGTTCCCACGGATTACTGATGTGTTCTACATAAGCACACAACACGTCGAAAAGTGGTGGAGCTTAGTGGGATTGGAGAGGGCGATTGTCCACGTAGGGAAAATATATTGAATATATAAAATATACTTTGTGATGTATTTTAATAGTATCAGGGTGTTCAAATCGAATTAACTCAAAGGAAAACAAAACCCTAAATCAAACCAGTCTAATAAATTCATTTTTATATTTTCAAATTTCTTTTTTTCAAGTACTCTATATGGATCTACCTGATAAGAAATAATTTTGAGCTTATGCAAATAAATAAACTTTTATGTTAATTCATGTGATTGTTTAAAAAAAATGTTATTTCATAAGATTTTATTAACGAAAATTGTATATTCATAAATTGTTTTTTCATAAACTACCTTAACAAATTTATAAATAATACATAAGCCTCTTTATTTGCATAAACTGCTTTGCAGAAACTCTAAAATAAAACAATTCAAATAGACTCATGACTACAAAATATCTACTCCCTCCGTCCCTATATCTAAGCACCCTTTTATTAAAGGCAAATGATGCTTACATATAGGGACAGAGATAGTATTTAATAATTCATATTTTATCACGAGCTTGTAACATATTTTTACTGGTTTTTCATAAACTAAAATAGTTTATATTCACCATCATTTGTCTCAACTTTATCGCCGTAAATTTATTGCTTTTATGTTATTTCATATTGGGTTAAATATGTTTTTGGTCCCTATAAAACTGTGAAATTCTAAGTTTAGTCCTTACATAATTTTAATAGTATTTTTAGTCCTTGCAAAAGAAAAAATACTTATAAGTTTAGTCCTTGCTAAAAGAAAGTTTGTTTAATTATCCTTAAACTCTTAAATTTTTGAACAAATTTTTTGAGACATGTTTAGAACACTATGAAAGGTTCATTTACTAAAATTTAGAATTGTTTAACATGAAATGAATTAAATATGAATTTTTTAAAACAACACAAGTTAAAGATAAAAGTAAGAAAATCTGGACGTAGAAATCAAATTTTGCGATAATTTTTCGCGGAGGAACTTTTAGTAATATTCTTAACACGTCTGCAAAAAATTGTTTAAAAACTTAAGAGTTTAAGCATAAATTAAAAAAGTTTGAATTGAGTAGGGGCTACTACTGAATGCAGAAATTTATTTTTCGTAGGGACTAAAGAAATATTAAAATTATGTAAGGACTAAAATTACAAAAGTTTCAATTTTATAAGATAATATTTAACAACTAATTTTACAAAGAGAAAGGGCAGTAGTCATCAGTTCCCATCTCACTCTCCTGAATCACCGCCTTCACACTAGCCGGAACCTTGCCGGTGCATCACTCCGACGGCAGACCCTCCGACAAGTGAGTCATCTCATTCTCCCTCCGCTGATTTATAATTATTCAAAACTGAGAACTAGAATTGTTGTTGAATTCTATGAATTTGTAGTTCCTGTTTGGGGTGTGCATAGAAACTGGATCAGCTGACCCAAACTGAAAATATGGGTCGGTTACCCATTAAAACAGGTCGGTTACCCATTCACCACCCCAAACCCTCCAATCTGAAAACACATTTCAGATCTAAATCCTTCTCGTGTGAACCTTTCTCACAGCCGTCGTGAACCTTTCTCAGCCACCGTGAACCCTTCTCAACCACCGTGAACCTTCCGTGAATACCCTAATCCTTTCGTCACCGTGAAACCCAAGCCCTCTTGTCACCGAAATCTTCATATCTGCCATTCTCTCACCCTCACCTTCATTCTCTCGGCCTTGAGATCCCTTTCTGAGCTTTATCATCAACCAGAACTTTTCTTGCCGTCGCCGTGAAATCCTGTCTCGCAGTCAACTCTCACAGTAAGTTGCTTATTGAATTTGTGTTTTTTTACACTTTATGCATTGTGGGTTTTCGTTTT
>Ga0315914_1003741_pt1 | contig 23008 bp, 8 predicted proteins | sample MpolenodulesMG_FD_203920 | JGI IMG/M metagenome (GOLD analysis project Ga0315914, IMG submission 203920) | Medicago polymorpha root nodule microbial communities from Los Angeles, California, United States - elongated nodules | ecosystem: Host-associated > Plants > Roots > Nodule | place: USA...
TTGATTGAGCTAGTGGATTCCAAGCCAAAACCTATTCAAGCTCCTCCCTTCTCATCCTTGTAGAGTTGAATCTGAGCTGCTGTTGTGTGTGTCTGTGCATGTCCTTTTGTACCTGCAGGTGAGTTCTCTAGTTAGCAAACTTCCTTGGGATTATTGTGTTGTACAACTATGAGGAAGGATTGAGAGTTAGTTTTTAGAAAATATGAGATTAGCCCCACTTGCCCTTGATCTGTTGAAACTATGTGAATTGTTGCCATGCATTGTTCTTAAACTGTTTTTCAGGTACCCTAGACGTGTTGGGGTTGTTAGAACTTGGTATTTGAGGTTTTTATGTTGAAAATACGATTTCTGCACTTCTGGAATGATGAATGCTCGCTTAAGCGTGCACCGTTCGCTTAAGCGTGCAAAACGTCGAGAGGACAGCTCTGTTCGCTCACGTGTACGCTTAAGCGAACTGGTAAGCGTACTGCACGCTTACACGGTCGCTTAAGCGACTAGGCCTTTTGACAGCATCCTTTGAAAATTTTCATGTGTTCCAGAATGCCGGCCGGGGCCATTCCTCGCGCACTTATGCATCTTAATTAAACCCTCAAATATCAGGAACCTAATATACATCACACGTCGAGGTCTTACACATAGAAAACATGAGTAACATAAGCGTTTCTCCAATGGTAAGTGGTACATGAGGGCACAACACTTTCCGTGTTTAGGTCCGGGTAGGACACAGGTCTAAGGATGGGAGAACAATAGAGCCTCGGCGTAGATCGTCGAGTACTAGCATTAACTTCTATGCAGACATAGACTCAGTTAGTGTATCAGACATTCCTATGATAGTAGACTTATCAGCTATGTATTTTATTATGTTCAGATAATTATAACAGTTATGTTGTGGCTTCAGATAAGCTCCAGACCACGTCTAGGTAGGTCAGCCCTCAGATAGGGAACCTTCACAACCAGGGAGTCCGGTTCTAGCCCTCAGATCGGGAATTTAGCCGGTCAGCAGTGGAATGTGGCTGGGGTTACTCCACCCGGTGCATTCCGTAAAATGAAGTCAGATGTTAATGTTTGTTCAACGCTAACCGCTATCATAATAATTATGAATATGATTAATATAATGCTAGACAGTTACAGATTATGCAGACTCATGTACGTAGATCGATACATGGAGACAGGCCGATGACGATCTTAGAGTTTCCCTCGATCGTCCGGTTCAGGTCGTGTCATGAATATATTTAGGCCTCGATACGTTAGTGTATCTCAACACAGCGGGCTTAGGTTCCCTTTAACCGCCATGACACGTTTAGTATAAGTCAAGACCTATATGACAAGTTAAGTAGAACCTACGACGGATTTAGTATGCACGACCGTCTAGGCAGCATGACCCACACACGTATAATCAACTGCCAGGTTGTATTGTAGACACGAGGTGACCATAGACTCTTCCCCGGAGTCACCTCTAGCCTAGGATTAGGTGGAACTCACTGAGGCATTATGTCTCATCCCACTCCTTCTTTGTTCAGGTTCACAGGTTGTTCGAGGCAAGGGTAAGGAGAAGGCTTTGGATTGATCGTGCTTATTGGATCTATGCTATGTTATCTAGTAGTTGTTATGTTATTTTTGCTACATGTACCATGATGAAACTAACTGTATTTGTTTCATTAGACTGGCTACGCTTAAATAATGTAATATATGATTGGAGATGACTCTAATTCCGACTTATGTTCCTTTCCGTATTGTATGATTAATGTATCCAATATCAGTTATAACGTACGTGTTAAATATTCTAGACTCTTTTAATACGGGCGTTACATTCTATCTAAATGCTATTTTTTTTTTCCGAATTTGCGGTTGTTCCTTACGGACGACTAGTCATATTATACTACATACGAGACACATTTTTTTGGTACCTTCACCCTTTCAAGCCACCCTTTGTTATTAAAATGGCTAAATAAGTGGTCCACCCACACATTTGTAAATCATGAACGTAACAAGGCATATCAATATCTACAAAATAAGTGGTCCTAGTTAACATGTATAATTTGGGTTGGAGGTTTTCCATCTTTCTTATTTTACCTCAAAAAACATCTTTTATATTATTAATTAAATCCCAAATGTTTGACCAAGTTAAGAACATATAATATGCGTTTTATCAATGCAAATCATAAGAGAAAAATGTGCTATATGTGCTCCAAATATGCAATACTTAAGGTCGTTTATGATTTTGAGGTTTGGATTATATTGAATCATTGATTGATCATTTAAGAATACATTTCAGAAATGTGAAATTTGAAATTTTTGTTAACCATAGAAAACTTGAAAGAAGTTCTCTAGAAAAAGAAATCGTAAGTTTTGCATCGCGCTCCTATGATTTTTTTTTCCTTTCTCTATGCTCCAAAAAAACTCAATTTAAGTATTTAGAAAGTTCAAAATAACATAATTTGGTTTCAATGGAAGTTCTAAAAAATATCAAAATTTTATTTTTCAGAAATTACGAGTTTTTATAAGAGTGCATCCAGTGTAACTTTTTAAACTTTTCAATTTTGTTTGTTATATGTTCGCCATTTAAATCATAAAACGTTTGCACTATTATACTTTTTCATCATTAGTTAAAAGATGTTTTTTAACCCTAGTGGTATTGATTAGAGACTTGGAAATGTGCTCCTTCTTAATGTTTCAGGTTTGATTCTTTCGATATCAATTTAACTGGGCTAATTTATCTTCTTCAAAAAAAAGTTGAAAGATGTTTTTTATACCATTAATATGGTCCAAGCCAACAAATTAGAATTTCTAAATTAATGTTAAAAAAAAATAAAAATTTCAAATAAGAACAATGTATTTTCATCTTTTTCACCAACACAAACATCATGTAAAGAACGAAAATATAACATAGAAAATTTCAAATTAAATTTATTAGAATTGTACAAATAAAAGAATTTTGAAGAATTTCAATTTGAAATTCACTGCTTATTTTTTTCTACAAGAATATGATGATGATGATTCATCATTTTTTATTTGGAAATTTTATTTTTAAGAAAAATTAATTTAAAAAATGTAATTTGCTTATTTGGACTTGCCATGTCAAAGGAAAAATGGCTAAGTATGCATCTTTAAACAAAGTTGAACTGAACTTTTTAGAATGTAAATATTTTATGACTTAATTATCAATTTTTTAGACCATTTTAGCATTTTCATTATAACAAATTATAAAGGATAAAAATAAATTTGAGACAAAATAATAAAGGTAAGCATGAAATTAAAATAATAAACTATAAGATCATACATTATTTAAAATAACGTCTAAAAAACAAGCTATAAACTCGTGATGAAAATGCAATTGTAAAACATATATTTTTTAATTTTACGGGCTTATAAACTATAAAACTAGCTTATTGAATTTTTCAAACGCACTGTAACCTACTAATATGCCAACGATCTTGCGTTTCTTCCATTTAGTGATGTCGTAAGAATGAGCTTTTCTAATTTTTGGAGGATCTAAAATGAGTTTACAATCATTCTATAATTCAGAATTAATGAGCGTAACCATGGTGCACAAACAAGTGGAGAGATAGAGCCAATAATATTAAATGGTCTTGTTGTGTGGAAAATGAAAGGATAGGTACTGATCATCAACTAGTAGCAAATACATGGAACCTATGAGTGTAACATTCTTGAATTTAGTAAACGACTAAGATTGACCATAAACTCACATTGAGTCTCTAACTACTAACTAGTATAAAACCAGTTAACTTCCTATGTATTATGCACCAACACAACACTAATAATAATATCACTTCTTAAAATGGCTAATTCCTTTTTCTTATCCTTACTAGTGCTGTTCCTTGCTGCTCTTATGTTTGTTCCTCAACATTTTGCTGTTGATGCTGCCGGCCCCATTCATATCCCTCCATTACCACGGCCCAAACCCCTCTGCTCGAAGATATTCGGGAGGTTCCGACCCAAATATTGCCCTCCAGCCACACATTTCTGAAACATCAATGCAACAAGACATATCAATATCTACTAAGTAATTGTTTTCTATTGTATTAAGGGTTGTTTGGGTGGTTTTATGTTGTGGCTTTTTAGCCTTGTTTTAATTGTCTTTATGTATCTTTCATCTCGTTTGTTTCCTCTAGCCTCTTCACTTCTTGTGTTGGGTTAGCTTATAAATAAAGTTTGCTGTTTAATAAAAAATTATATATCTTGCGTATAATTGTAGAAAAAAGTTAACATGTTAAAGATGCATAGGGCATATGTAGATTTTTTTTTTTAAAGACACATGTTAAAGATCCATAAATAGAAATTATATATTGGAAATTGTGCTAGTTTAATTCGCAAAAAATTGATTTTTTTTTTAATAAATACTTACTATTTGTAGAATTTTAACACGTGTCCTAAAGATACAATTAACATAACCCAAATAGGGAACTACTAACATCCTAAATATAAGTTCCAGTTGAAAGCAATTATCTACTGGAACTTAAATTTATATAACTCCAAAAGATTTGCATGTGGTAGTTTTTCCCGCGATTCCAGTTTTGCTAGGAAACACAATTTTGTACAGAGAAGTTTTTTCCTATTCTATTTTTGCTAGGAAAAATAATTTGTTTTTGTCGGGAGACACAAAAATAGTTTGTTGGGATGATGAGTTATATATGTTGCAATTGGGGAATCAGATGCAATGCAAGTGTTTTTTATTGGTAATTACTTTAGAACTAAAGATTTAGATTTTTGTCAAAAAACAAAAAGTAAAAAGGTTATGTTTTTGGAAGTGATAAAAAGACTATGTTCCGGAAAAAATGCGTATTACATGCTTTTCTTATTTTTATAAAAGCTTATTAGTTAAGGTCCTTAAAAAATGTCGTAGGAAATTTATTAATCGTTTTATTTTTTTTTACATTCAACCTGCTTCTACAATGTAGTTAAGTAAAAGATTAGTCGACTTGAAAACTAATGACCTGTTTCTTTGGGATGTTTTTAAGAAAATGTTATTTTTTTTTAACTAAAAAATCACTTTTATTATTTTAATGACTACTAGAAACTCTTGATTTTCTTGCGGAATTTCCTGCGGATTTTGCCAAAAATTCCAAAGGGAAATCTTTTTCCTATGGATTTTGCCAAGAATTAAGGTTTCCAGGTAATACAATCGTGGGTAATTATTTCATGAGGATTTTATGATCCGCAGGAAACTTACTATCGAAATTTCCTCAGGAAATGTGACAAAAATCTGCATAAAACATTCAGTCATAGTTGGATGAGTTTTTCTGCCCGTGTCACGTTTTCTGCAAACAAAATCGCAGCTACTTCCACAACAAATACTGCAGGAAAATCGGGAACCACAGATAAAACCGCAGGAAAGTTTATCTTTCCTCAGAAAATCCGCACGAACCGAGATGTAAAACTAAAGTAGAAAATTGGCATATAAAGAATCATTTTTACTTATTTGTTTGATAAAAAAAGCATCTTCACCATGATTTCAGTAAAAGGTACCATCACATCAACGAATTGTTACTCTGTTCTAGTTAAAAAAAAAATTGCAATTATAGGTAAACAATTTGAGTAGTCCAGAAAGGCCAGTTGTATGAAAAACTAGTATTTCATAGCCTCGTTGAGACAAGCAACCACATCTCTTCCTATGTATGTAGAGAGTTTGAAAGAATCACATCAAAAACTAAGAAAGTTGACCAGCATGCAATATAAAAAAAATCTAAGAAAACCATACAAACCGACCAAGTTAATGAATTTGATAAAGATTGATATAGTCCAATTGCATCTAAAACAAACTGCATAAATTATGAGTTAACCTATTATCTATAGCTTGAATAATATTGGTGTCATCCAGCATCCTGTAGAAAGTAGTTTTGTCAAACATGTTTGTAAAAAATCTTTATAAATGTTTGAAACTTAGTAGTTTCATTCTTTAAGAACTTTCAAACTACACAATTGAACTCTGATTATTCACACTAGACATACCAATCGTTCCCACTAAGTATAATTTATGCAAACATAGTCATCCAAAGCACAACACATTTACAACATTATTTTACAAGAGAAAGAAACTAAATGTAAAGGAATCATTAAAACTCTTATAATTGATGGCCAAAACATGCTAGCAATATGTGATGCTGAAAGAATCTAAACCATCCTAGTTAAAACCTATATGTAGGAGAAATTGTGATTAGCCAAGAAGTAAATGACATACTAAATCAACAACTGGCTCCACCAAGGTATCTACTCATGCACTAAGAACTCAAACTCTTATCCCAGTTTAAACCTCTTAAAAACATGATAAGTCCAAATTTTTCAAGCTTTATCAGTAACCACTCATGCAGCTCAACACTGAAAACAACCGCTCGTTTTAAGTCATAAGATGACCGAGGTAAGCAAGGATGATATGAAAGCATGGAATATAACAATCATAACAGTAAGCGAAATATCTTATACTAATCAAGAGTAACACAATTCAAAGTCTAAATAATGCATAGGAAATAGCAATCCCATACATAAATTCAACAACTAAATGTCTTACCTATGCATAGTCCTTTTCAAATATAATCTACGAGGAAACGAGGGGTTTGAATTATTTATTAGTTCAAGCATGTTTTTGACTATTGAAACAAAGAAATAGAGGGTGCCTGTATTTGTCTAGAATTTTTTCCTTCTTGTAACTTTGTAAGGCTAGCACCACACACAAAATGAGGGTTTCCTTTACATAAAATGAGCTTCATTATCTCTGAATAAACACAAGGTTTTATTTAGACTATAATATTGACTAATTGGATATAAATACCAGATATGTATATATAAAAAATCAGTCATAAGATATTATATAACGACTCTTTTCTACCTGAGTGCAATGGGTCTTTCCTCCGGCCTCTTCACTTCTTGTGTTGGGTTAGCTTATGAATAAAATTTGCTGTTTAAAAAAAAATATCTACCAAGTAAGTGGTCCTATTTACCAATGCTTTGTTTTATATATCTTGTATATAATATGGTCAAGTTCACAAATCGAAAGCGGTTGTTTTGGCTTGGAGGTTTTGCATCTTTCTTATTTACCCCCAAAAATATCATTTACATTATCCTATCCTACTTATTATTATTTCTAATCCTAACTAACATTGCATCCCTACTTGAAAAACCCTAACCTACTTCATATGGCGCCGAAACTTAATTATTTCTAATCCTAACTAACATTGCATCCATACTTGGAAAACCCTAACCTACTTCATATGGCGCCGAAACTTAATAGGTTAATTGCATTAACTTTCATCTACCTTGCAGAATTCACAAAACGGTTTTGAAATTTAAATTTCCCCCAAAAGCTTTAGTCAAAAACAATAAATAAGTGATACCTTTCCATATTCTAATAGTGCATTAAATGTGTGTGTATTTCCCATGTTTGTGACCTTATGTATGCTGCTATCAATGCATGTGTATAAACATCGGTGCATGGAATGTGTGCTACGGCAATTGAAATTGAACATTCCAATACTGTGAATCATTAACACAAAGTCTGATTTCCAAATCTCAATTAATTCACGTTTTTTTTTGTTTTTTCTAGGCTTAATTAATGATGTGGTCCCTTAAGTTATTTGTTGGTTACATTTTAGTCCCATAAGTTATTAATGTTACAATTTGGTCCCTTTAAGTTATTTTCGCCAACCAAATAAATTCTCAGGGTCAAAACCGTTAACCCAGTGTCTAAGGTGGATACACATTGCAAGTTGTCACGTCACCGTTCACATGTGCCTATTTAACGTTTTGGCAAAAGACTGACATTGAGGATTTATTTGGCTAGCAGATACTAACTTAAGGGACTAAATTGTAACGTTAATAACTTATGGGACCAAAATGTAACTAACACATAACTTAAGAGACCAAATCATTAATTAAGCCTTTTTTCTACTACTTCTCCAATTATCTCCATCTTTCTTAAAAAAACTCCTTGTCGCTCTCTCTCTCTCTCTCTATATGTTCTTGTGTTCCCAGATCTCTCTTCCTCCCTTAACCCCCCCAAAAAGAAAGTACATCATCAACACTCCCAATAGCCTCGATAACTACCGCCATAAACTGCGAGTGTGACCATCCTGGATGATGTTAAAGTGTTTTTTGAAGACTTCCCTCACTATAGCACTGGACCGCCTCAAAATTTACTGTTAGGAATTTGATCGCATCCTTCACGATGTTGCTATGGATAGGAGGATCAAGGCTGGAAGTAACTATTGTGAATTTTTTGTTCAATTTTGCAAAAATTCAAATTATTAATTTTCCATTCTCTGTGTTTATTTCTATTCTTGATGTTGTTTTTACTTTTTCTCCTTTTGATCTATGAATCATGTTACTTTTTTCCTTATTTTATGGATGGTAGTATGGCTAGGTTTGAATTCATACATTGAAGATGATGGAGAGTGATGCTTTGATGTATTTCTTTTTTTATATCATTTTGTTGTGAATTTATGTTAGGTATTTAATTTTGTCTCATTTTGTTTTTGTTGGGAAAATTCAACATTGTGAAGCTTGAAAGAAGAATAACTATGCAGCTTGAGAGAAAAAAAGATACAATTGGAAGAGAAAAGAATAATTATATCATATATTTTAGGCTTTATTTGAAGTTCGTGAGATTGATATTGAGGTCTACAAAAATTTATGTAAAGTTTCTAAATCTTTGCTCTTTAAAACTATATTTCAACTATTTCTAAATCTTTGCTCTTTAAACTTTCTGTTTTTCTACTACTTCGTCAGTTATTATATCTATTTCTTGCTTCATTTCCTCTATTTCATGTTTCGATTGAGTATCAATCTATTTTTGTTGAATTATGCATTAGCCTTAGTTAGCATAAATCCAAAATATATGTTTATGGAATGTGTTTCTTTATTTTCATATCGAGATGTTTGTGCTTAACTATTCAGAGCTGGTACTAGGTAATTTTTTGCATAATTTGGAGTGAGATCGATGTGATTTTCTGCATAATTTAGAGCTGGTTTTCGGCATGTGGACTAGTGTAGTGCAACAACGGTGTTTTGGCACTCAACTGCTACACATCGGCGTCTTTTCCTCCCAGGGTTCTGATATTGGTTAATGATTTGGAGTCAATTTTAGTATAGTTAACTCTGTCACGTCACTGCCAAATCATAAAAAGTGGCTGGGTACAAAAAAAATCCCAAGGATTGTAAAATAGGAGGATCAAATCTTATTTTAGAAATAGAGAAATCAAAAGTTAAAGTTTTAGAAAATATGAGGATCAAAATTGCATTTAAGCCTTTTTTTTGTCAAATGATGAAATATTAGTATGAGTTTTTAAGTTTTTAGCGCTTATAAAAGTTCGTGTTTAATTAATGTTGTGTTAAATAATGCTAAATTTTTGTGGAAGAGACTGGCATAATATTCTAAATATTTATGTAAACATTTATTCAAAAATATGAAGAGTGCACTTGAGTTGAATTAAAAATAGGAACAAAAAGTCATGATGAACAATTTCTAGAGGACCAAAACTTGCTGAAAAATTTTAGAAACAAAAGTTGATATTTCTTTTTTGAGGGAAAAATTTGAGATTTATATTTATTGAGACCAAAAACCTATCTATCAATTTATTTAAATTCGTTTTTTTTTTTTTGACAAATCACAATAATATAACAAATAATGTTATACTAATATGAAGGTATAATTTCAATATATCAATAATAATTTCTTTCAAAAAATAGATCAATAATATTTAACATATTTATCACCTTTTTCTTGGTATATATTTTCCGAGTTAAGTATGGAGTTTGATTTTGTCAAAAAAAAGCATGGAGTTTGACGATGTTTAATTAATCCAAAAGATATACTAATATTTTAGTATTGGTTTGGAGTTAAGCTATATTCACATACCCATTTTATATTCTATTTGTTACAAAACTCTCCCTGTGTAACACGGCAGGAGCACCGAAAGGCATAATAAACTGGCCATACAAGCCAGCAAAAATAAAACACCCGGAGGAAAACCCCAAACCTCAAAAAACCCATGGTCACCACCAAAAGAAACAGAAGAAAAGAACTAAACATAAAGCACCTTTCCCCGAAACAATGATAACAATGACAAGGTAAATTGCAAACCAACGTTGATATACTGTTGTTTGTTAATTTGGCCAGAAGTGGTTTTGAGTTGCAGATCTCATTAGCAATCGTACCATCATCTATCTCGTAACAATAACCTTCGATTCATGTTTCCATTAGTGCAGCAATGTTGTGATCTATTCAGTTTCTTAACACTGCGCCAAAATTATTTAGAGAGCCATATAATAATATTAAAAGCCAACATGCCATGAATAAAACCGAAAAGATGTAAAGAATTATTGAACTGGCGTTTGTTGGTGCTATCACGACGAAAGAAAAGAGATAACAACCCACAAATGAAGCCACTGGATAGAATACTAGAGTGCTTAATCTTCCACCAGCTGGGATCAGAATAAATATTGTTATAGTTGATAGGAAAAAAGATACCATATTCAGATATGTAAACATATTGAAATAAGCTCCTGGCAAGACTGATTTCCCAGCATTTCCTGTGGAAGAAATAGTAGAATTGGCTGAAGTGATGTTCAAACTACTGTCAGTAGCATTAACCTGATATACTCCACCCGGTGGAGACATTGCTGATTGAAAGGTGGCGGTTGCAACAAGAGTCGCAACTATCAACCAAGTATTGTGTTGCTCCTTTGATATATCGTTTCTAAGGACGACTAAATAAAGTAACACTTTACCCATAAACGAAGTATTTGATTTAAATTTATGTGCAAGTGTGTGTGTATTGGTGACTTCCGAGCCAGGTTTTGCTCCAACACTTAATAATATACTCTTGATCTCTCTAGTGACTGCCATGTCTAATGATGTTTTGTTTTCCAAGTTCTTCGCGCAAAAATTTATCCTAGTCTTTATCAACAATTGAAGCGCCTATGCTACCAAGAAATTAATGAAAAATACTATTGTTAGAGATCATTCAAATTAGCAACTTAAAATCTACAAATTTAGTGTGCTAGATCCAAAACATCCGTCTAATTTATATGATTTCTTTCATGTTCTTCAAATAAAAAAATGATTACCTGTGGGTCACTACTTAGCGCTGAAATGTGCAAGATAGTATTGCCATTCTCATCCTCCTGGTTTAGTATTTTATGTTTCAGCAAATCAGCACCTCTTTGTTTATTTGTTTTGAGCCAGCCGAGAAGCACTTGAAGGGCCTCATACTGTTCATTCATAACAGCAATATGCAATGCAGTCTCAAACCTCACAGTCAAGTATTCAATAGATTCCGGACAAGTAAATAGAAAATTAGCTAAAAGTTCAACCTCACCAATTTGACTTGCAAAATGAAGAGGAGTTAAGCCATTTCTTCCTTCAACTCTAACAAGGTCGTTATTGATGTTCACAAAGCGAGTAACCATACTTTTTTGGTTGTTTTGCATAGCAAGATGGATAGGACTGAATCCTTGTTGATTTAGCTTCCAACCAAATGAAGGCTTTAACTTCATAATCTCGGAGGCAAATTGGAGATGACCCATAGATGCAGCAATATGCAAAGGAGTTTCAACAAATGGTATTAAATCTATCATCTCCAAAATGAATGGATCATCTTGAATTACTGTATAAAGGAGATCTATATCACCTGCTTCAGCTGCAGCTTTCAATCGGTCACCATTATTTGTGGTATTCATGTTTTAAGCTCTAATTTTTTGGTAATGTGTGCAAGATAAAACAACTTCCCTGGTTTAAGGTAGGTGTTTTCAATTTTCCTTACTCCTTGCTTTATAAGAGAATGACTCGGGTGTTTAATATATATATAGGGATTTGCTAGAACACACCACTAATTTTTATGTGGGAGTGTTTTAGCAAGCTACACCTTAGGGTGTATTTAACTACTTTTTAGTTTTAACTTACTAAAACACACATTCTAAAAAATAAGTGGGTGTATTATAGCAAATGCACCATACAAATGATATTTTGTTTGTGTTACTAAAAATATAAGAACTTATATTATATTTGCTATATTTTTTTTGAAAGGTATTATATTTGTTATAGTGTTGGTATCGTTGAAAACGATAAGTTTAGTTTATTACATTCTTAAAAAAAAAGTTTAGTTTGTTATAATATGAAAACGCAAAATATTTATTCTCTATACATATAATTTTAATCAAAATTTAATAAAAAAATATTGTTCGTAGTATATACCCGTTAACGCATTAAAAAAAAGCCAATAAACGGGGACGGAGTATTTGTCTAAACGTTGGTATCTATGTGTGTGTCTATACGCCACTTAAAACAGTAAAGATTAAGTTTGCAACCTACATCCCTTTTGATAAAAAAACCGATTCTATATATTTAAAATATGATTAAGGATAAAATAGTAAATTTCATTGCTGTTTTTTTGGAGGTATCTGACAGCATATTGTGGCTTGGTTAGGATTCTCAACAGCTTTGCATGACTCTTTTCAAACTCATTATCATCAGTTTGGAGGATTGCATGTCTCTTCAAAAAGGTCGATTGAATCCATGCACATCATTTGGATGTCAGTTGTCTGGGCAATCTAGAAAGAGCGTAATAACAGATTTTTTTCAACGAAAAGAAGAGCAGCTTCAAGCAATTAACGAAAGGGTGAAGCTTTAGTCTTTTTGGTGGTTGAAATCGAAATACACTACTTTCGATTTTGATAATCAATTGTGGTGGCAAAGTCTTGTAGCTTGCTTAATACATGTTTTTTAGCTTGTTTCTTCTGTTTTTGTTTCCTTTTTTTTTCCTTCTGTTTTCTTCGGTTCGGCGTTGTGGTGATTGTACAGATTGTTGAACTCTGTTTTGTCTAGGCCCTTTTGCACCCATTGTGCGAGAGTGTTTGGCTGTGTTTTCTGATATCATTTAGGCTTTTTAAAAAAAAAATGTCTAATGCTATTGTATTGCTTGAATCTTTATGTATGTTCTTTAAATAAATTCACCGAAGGATTCACTGTAGCTAAAACGACTTTTGTTATTTTAGTCTTACGGCAGAAGCTATTAAGCAAAACCAAAAGATAAATAAGAAAATAAGAAAAAAACAGAGAGAAAGAAAACGACATTAAGGCTTAACCCAATAATTAAAAGCACATTCTTAATTAAAATGATTGCAATGTTTTTCGGTGGACCGTACACTACAGATCAATACAAAGATCAATTAAACAAGTATTTAGACATCACGTTTAAGATTTCCTGCCTCTGGTAGAGGACTTCCTTCAATCCAACAGGATAAAAGAATTTACAAGATTTCGTTGTTTGTTTACACTACAGACTCAGAGAGTTGTAAACAAATTTAAGCACAATACAATTGATTTTGTATCTAAAGAATATTTCTAAACACTTCTAGAAATTCTAAAGATCAAAAGTTAGTAAGAATTTTTTAAAGTATTTTTGTGTTAAGAATTGATTAGAGTTTTGGCATAGTTAATAGAATGTCTTTCTCATAATTTCTTTAGAGTATCACTACACCATTTATCCTTTTAAGCAACAGTTGAAAATCGTTGCCTGAACTACGGAAATCGTTGCCTAAAAGAATAGGGGACGCTTTTCAGGTGTCTCCTATACGAGCGTCGCCTATTGTCTTTGGGGACGATTTTTCACGCTCTTTGGGCACAGTTTTTAAAAACGTCGCCTATACCTGAAGAATAGGGGACGCTTTTTCATGGTATCTACAGCTACGCTTTTAAGCGTAGCCAGTGGTGGCTACCTCTGCAAAGCGTTGCCTTAAAGTAAAACAGGTAAGATACATAAAAGTTGTATACTAAAAAATATAAAAAAATTAAAATTTAATCTGTCATAGCTCAAACGAGATCGAATTTAACCACATATGCAAGAGCATTAAATTATAATAAAGTTGAGTCAACATTCATTCTTGGTCCATGAGTTCAAACATATTAAGTCAAAACAATAAATCAACACATAGAAGTAAACAAAATGTCTAACATTACTGTACTAAGTACAAGCCTAACAAAATACATTTCGAACTAGTTTAACGCTTTCAAGCCTAAATAAAAAATCATTCAACTTTGTCTTGAAATTCATCACCTACGACATCCTCTTGAAATTCATTATCTACGCCTTCATCTTCAAATTCATCATCTACGTCGTCATTTTCATCATCTTGAATCATACCTTGTAAAAAGAATTAAAATATACTAGTAAGACTTTAATGAGTAATGAAGAGTGAGAATCAAAAAAGGTAAAACAAGGTCAGACAATCTTATCTCGATCCCCCACTTTCCTCTATTAACTTGCTACCTTAATCTTATCACTATCCTTTGAAGCATGGACACCTTAAATTAGGTGTATCGCGATGTCCGACATGCGTTGAATAACTCAGACAAGTGTTCTAATTTTTTTTTGTTATTTCCTTTACTTCAACGCTCCTTAAAACGGTGTCTAACACTTGTCTTTAACTAGTACAACACATGTCAAACAACTTAAACAAATGTCCCAAAAAATTTATATTTATCTTTGCTTTGATACTTCTTAAACAAATCTTAGATACATCTACAAAGGTTAAAGATGTGTTGAAACATTGTTGATCAACCAAGGGTTAAAGAACTTGTATAACTTGCTTTAGAATAAAAGCCAAATACTATTATAACTTGTACCATGATCTAATCTTTTAACGGCAAAAAAAGGCTAGTTTAGGAGTATTATCAACCTTTTAATAAAGAAATAAATTGTTCAATTTAGATCCAAATTACATATTTTGAATCGAAAAAATGAATTGATAAATATACCAACATAGCTGGTCATGTTTGGATTGTTTATTTGAATGAGAGATAACTTATATTATATGTGGACTTGAAGTCATATATATTAATTAGTACTTTATTTATACAGCATTGCACATACATGATTCTTCCTTAATGATTAGCCAATAGCACAACCATGTGATTGTTAATGTAAATCCTGTGTAGAAAGTGAATTGATTTTGAATATTAAGACAAACTTAATGTCCTGGGTTCATAGGGAACCAAGTAAAAACAAAGTAATCTATGTCAAAATATTATTTTACTTAATTATAATAAATAAATTAATATACATGTAGTGGTGTCGGTATCTATGTTTTTTAAATTAGTAGTGTCGACATGTATGTATCAGTGTCGTGTGGGGTGTCTGCATCAAAAGTTTGTGCTTCATAGTCTCTATCTCCTTTCTTTTGAGTCATATCAGTCAACTTTTCCTCCTAATTCCTTTCAATTTCCTCAATCAAAATACACTACAACCTTACACAAATAATCGATTTTTGTCTGTCTCTAATGAGTTTGTTAAAATGATCATTCAAGTCTCTTTGATCATCTCTCTGCACTCAATATAAACTATTCTAACACTAACAAGTCAAGTGGGAAAAGATCACATCTATGATCCATCAATTATTTAGGTAAATATAAAGTATTCGACAACCACAATTTTCCAACGAAAATCAAGTAACAACCCTCCCCATCAGGTAACAAACAAATTAAGTGCAGGTAACTATGACATGAAATCCTGAATCACAACTTCCTATAATGTGAATGAATTGAAGATTCACTTACCTTCAAAATTAATCATAACAAAACACTGACTTCTGTTAGTAAATTTCTTTTAAAAAATTGTTACAACTAAAGGAAATATTGAGTTACTGCCATCGCTAGTACCTTATATCACAGAAAATTATCCAAAGAACTACTCAGAAATTTAAGAAAAAAATACGTGAAACTTAAATAATTAATAAATGTCATACCGTGGGTGGATTTGAGGAAATCGTCACAGAGGGATTTGGCAAGATCGAACCCAAAGGTTTCATTCTACGTTACCTTCTCGAACTCAAAGCAAGAACGCCACACTCAGGATAGGTCTTCATTTCTCTTGCGATTTTGGTCCTGAACAACGAAATCGAATGAATTAGAGGGAAATCGATTTGGATTTAAGGACAATAGAATGATTGACTAAGCACCAAATTGATTTGGGCGCTAGGTCAACAGTAATAAAAATCGATTGGGTCATGAGAACAACATGAAGGAAATCGATTTAGAGGGAAGAACGGTGAACACGGAGACGATAAGGTTTAGAGGGAAGAACCGCGAACTCGAAAACGGAAATCTGTGGGAGAAGAAGAAAAGGGTTTGGATGAAGCTCGAAGAACAAGGGTGGATACGGTTCCTCTTATCTCTATAGTTAATTAAGTTTAAAACTCTTTCCTTTTTATTTTTTCTTTATATATAATATATATAACTCTTTACTCTATTAGAAAATAAAATATATATATATATTTCACTACCTAAATAAATCAACGTCACTACCAAAAAAAAAATCTTATATTAAGCTATGCTATATATTTTTTTCTTTTGCTTCTTTTGTTATTTTTAATAAACCGCTATAAGTTTTGATAATATAATATTCTATTTGATTATATCTTTTTCAAGGATTCAATTTGAATATATTTTTTTAGGGAGGCGGAAATACGGGCACTATCGCGTCTGTTGTCCATTTTTTTTACTGCACTAACGCATGTATATATTTTATTATGTTTGTTTTTATAATTTTGATTATAATTTTTAAATTTTTAAATATTAATGAAATTATTCGTATAAACATCGATTTATCTACAAAATATTGTCGCACATTATAACGAAATTATTTATCAACTCGACGTATTTTGGTTTGCCTGTATAGAAAATAAAAATAAAATACTGATTATTTTATTATTGATTATATTTATAGCGACAAAAAATAGATTTGATCTGGTTAGTTACATTTTTTAAGGATAAAGAAAAAAATTGAACATGTACTCATATCGTGTTTGTTACACGATATATTTTCTGTCGTAACAATAAAATATATTGTGTTTGTTACACTTTTTTTAATATTTGAATTAACTATCAACCACTAGTGAAGTGGCCGTCTTTCCGCTCTTTTTATTTCGCTAATGTTTGAAAATTATAAACGGTCTTTTTTATGAAGTTTTGATTTTGATTAAAACTAAAAGAAAATATAAATGTTTGTTGCTTTCAAGTTATAAAAAATCAAACTAACCATGATTATCGATTTCAACGACACCGACAATAATACAATATAACAAAAAAATATATAATCTAAATTCTTTTTTTAATGACACCAACAACAATTTTAGTATAGAAAAAGTTGTTTAAGGGTATAATTGGAATGATGAAAAAGTAAGTATAAATATACTCATCTAATTTGTTATACTTTTTAAATGATAAAAGAAAAAACAAAAAAATATATATTCATATCGTGTTTGTTACATTTGTTTTAATATTTAAATTTATTTTTATATATTTGTTACATGTGTTGTTTGTATGAAAATTGAGGGTATTTTTGGAAAGAAAAATCCAGCCAAAAAGAGTTAAACGGATTGTTTTCTTTATATACAGTCTTTCCGCTCTTTTTATTTCGCTAATGTTTGAAAATTATGAACGGTGTTTTTTCTATGAAGTTTTGATTTTGATTAAGACTAAAAAAATATATAAATGTTGCTTTCAAGTTATAAAAAATCAAACTAATCATGATTATCTATTTTAACGACACCGAAAATAATACAATATAACAAAAAAATATAATCTAAATTCTTTTTTTAATGACACCAACATCAATTTTATTATAGAAAAAGTTGTTTAGGAGTATAATTGGAATGATGAAAAAGTAAGTATAACTATTCTCATATAGTTTGTTACACTTTTTAAATGATAAAAGTAAAAACAACAAATATTGCCAAAATAAATAAAGTGACACTTTAAAAACGTCCCCAAAGTATCAAAGGGGACATTTATTGATCTTTGCCAAAGATAAAATAGGGTGACACTTCAAAAGCGTCCCCAGAAGTATTTTAGGGGACGTTTTTCAAGGTTTGCAATTTTTTTTTCACAACAGCCATAAATCGTTGCCTAAAACGACTTTTAGGCAACAATTCTTACATGTCGCCTAAAAAAGTGTTGCCAGAGACAACAAATGGTGTAGTGTATTCTTCGAATAGAGCCGTTGTTTGAAGAGTTTTCCAACATATCAAGTTTCCTTGAGAAGTTTCTTCTTATTTCAAATCCTTTGCCATTTATGGATTTTTCCATCAAATAATACTTTAGAATTTATTTACTTCTTTAGGAATTATCCGTTGCATACGTTTTGTCTCTCACAAAGATTTGTTCGTTGCTGCAACATGTCTTCTTTCAATTTACCAAGGACAAAAGTACTATTGAGCTTGGGGAGTGACGTTTCCTTAGAAGAAGACAATATTGGGTCAGATGTTCATCAGAGCGCTGACAACTGATTTGATTCGTTAGATTAGAGCTTCGTCTTCACAACTTGATGAATACTCATTTAGAGCTTATATTGAGTGTCAAAGTTGTTCTGATCTTTGTTTAGATCGTTGACTTTCAAGGCCAGAATGCTGACTTTAGAGTCAAATTTTAATTCTATGGTTCTGCCCAATTGAAAAAACTTTAAAGTGCCGAATTGTTCTTCTATATATTGATATCATCAAAACCTTAGAGATATTGTTCTAAAACCTGTTTTGGTTCAACAATCTCCCCCATTTTTATGATATATTCCAGTTTTAAATGCATTATATATAAATAAAATAAAAAAATTGGCCCGAAACTTTTGGAGGCCTAGTTCCATAGAGTTGTTTGCACCCCACAATGAACACTAGTGCAAAATTGACATAAGAATTATTTGTATTATACATATTTTATTAAAAAAAGGTGTGAAAGATAAATAAGGTGGCAGTTTTGTAAATATATTGCAAATTTTGTTTTAGTGAGTAAGTTTCAAAACCTGATTTTAATAATAAATGGGGTCAATTATGAAATAAAAAACAAGGTGGCAAACTTGTGAATATTATTTTATATCTGATTTTAAGAAAAAAGGTGTGAAATATTAGTATATTAATTGTTAAGTTAATGTTTTTATTTCCTTGCCAGGATTCGAACCCTTGACCTCCAACTTTTTAATATTTAGATTAAACTAACTCAACTAATTATACTCCTAAAAATCATTGCAAACCTAATTTTAAGAAAAAAAGGTATAATATCTTTTCTCAATTTGTTTTTTTAAAAAAAAACAAACAAAATAATATTTTCTTCAAAATCCTGGACCCACTTAAACTTTCTCATCTCACTCCCACTCTAACTTAAATACTAAGAAAGAAACAAAACATTCCTGAAAAAAAGAAACAAAACAATTCCCTCAACAAAATAAAAAATAAAAAACAAAGAAACAAATCGATCTTTTCTATGTATATTCAATATCATCATCACTACCTTAAGTCCATTCAGTCTTCATCGTACCCTCAATCGAAATTCCATTCTTCAATCAAACCCTGCTACTCTCTAGCTACCCAATCGAACTCTCATCCAACCTCACCGAAACTAGGTTCTGAAAAGGGTCTAATTTACTCCAAATCTTCCTATTCATCCAACCTCACCGATTACTGGTTCGGTTACCCATTGATCCAACCTCACCCAAACCTTCATATTCATAAAACCTCCCTCTCATCGTTCAATTACTAGTTTGAAAAGGGTTTGATTTCAACTGAAACTGCCTTTCTTCTTTTTCACCTCTCTGAGTTTTTGGGATTTACTCCAAGGTACTATCTCTTTCCCTTTTGATTACCGCTTTGTTTTAGATGTATTTGTTATTTGGTTCAGAAGCATGAAAATATGAATGTATTTGTTATTTGGTTCAGAAGCATGAAAATATGAATATATTTGATGAATTTCATTCAATTATTGCTGACCCATTTGATCATAACTGTTAAATTTTTTATTTTTTTTCCATCTGGTTATAATTTTAAAATTTTCAATGGAATCCACATATATTTGAATTTAAGTTAACAAATAGAATGCTCCTTAAATCATGGTTATAGTTATTGTTTAAAATTTTGTGATGAGAAGGATAAATATTATGTTTGTGTTTTTTGTTTAAATGTTTATCTTTTAGCATTTTTTTTCTTTTGCTTTTGATGACATAGAGGGTACTTAAATTGATAAAAAAAAATAGAGTGTAAAGATGTAAGTCATGTTTGGTAACGACTATCACTATTATTAGACTTGAGAGCATGCATTTGGAAATGTAAGAACCAAGAGAATAGTCTAGGAGCTATTTGACTTTATTTGGACCGTAGTTATTCCATACGTATATTTGAGATTTGAGAGTTGTTAAATTTATGCACTCAAAATTTAAAAATATAAAAGGCATTGGGATACATTTAAAAGGAAGAAAGTAAGATATTGAGTTAATCCTCTAAAAAAAAAAGAGGGGTTTTATTTTGTGGATTAGTTAATTTATGTAAAAAAAACTTTGGGTTCAGTTTATGTAAGGAATGGGCGAATTTTCAATAACAAGGGAAAGGATATTGATGAGGTTGTTGAGGAAATTAAACTTGTATCGTGGCATTGGTCTTTGAGTGGATTAAAGACTGTATCTTGTCTTTTCTACGAGTGGTGTTGGAATCCGAGAGTGCATGAGGAGGTAGTGGTTTAAGGTCTTTTTTGGTGATTGAAGGGAGCAGATTGTTGGTGGTTCACCTGTTGTGCCTTGTCTTTGGTGCTGTTTTCTGTTATTTGGTTGACAGTGGCTCGACTGGGTGGGGTTTAGGGGCTGTTTAGGGGTTTTTAGGCTGCTTTTGGCGTGACAGCAGTTGTGTGCTGTTGTTGCAGCCTCTGTTTTGGTTGGTGTGTTGTTCCGTTAGCCTTCTCGTTTAGCACGTCTTGTGCCGGGTTTGTTTTTAATAAAGTATGCTGATTAAAAAAAATGGCAGAATAATAAGAGTGAAATACCTTCATCGTTGGACTTGCTCCAACTTGTTCAACGTAGTCTGAAATCATGATGCCATGATTTGTCATAGATCCATATCCGAAAACCACCAAGTCACACTTCACAACCTCTATACCACACCCAAAACGAGCTTAAAAACGTTAAATAATAATTGTGTTAGTTTTGATGCATAGTCTAGAGACAAATCAGATTTCTCTATTACTAGAATCATGTTTAGAATTAGGACGGGGGCAAATTTTCTCAAATCCAAACGAATTGTCGTTCTTCTCTATAACTAGAATCACATGTTTAGAATTAAGATAGGGACAAATTTTCTCAAATCCAAACTCAATTGCCGATGTTCTCTATTAGGAGAATCATATGTTTAGAATTAGGACAGCTCCATTGATTTTGAGACACTCATATGGCGTTCACTTTTTCCTTCAAATTGTCACTCATGTTTTTTACTTGCTTTGAATAATTAATTCTAGTGTAAATAATTTTTTTATACATGCCTTATAGAGATTAGTGTAAATAATTTTGTTATACATGCCTTAAGATATAAAGTGACTGTATAAGCACTTGAATTGGCAAATAATGTATAGAACCACACATACTATTATGTGTATATATAAATTGATCTTGAAACTGGTTTTTATTGATAGAATCACACATACTATTACAATTGTATTGATGATTCATTAAGATTCTTGATATTAATGTGAATTACAATTAAAATCCGGCAGCATAGGTCATTCTTTTTTTTGGTACTTTGATTTTTTTTTATCAATGATTCGTGAAAAGTGAAGTTATTATGAAATGACATTTTTTGGCTAGAATCTTTATATGTATGGTTGTGGAATTAACAATTGCAAGTAAATAGGTAAAATTGACCTTAGTACCATTCCACTATTGATAAGCTACGATGAGACATTTTATGACTTGTTTGAACTACTAGGTATTTGCCATTAACATACTCTATTTTCAAATTCAATGTTTTTGCTTTTTAACTGTTTATTAATTAATCTTTGTTAGATTTGAATGAGTTCAGTTAATCACAACCAAATAGCTTTTTAAATTTTTTTTATGCCTTTTTCTTACTTTTAGTCTCAATGTTTTAATGCATGGTTGGTCTGAATGAAGGTTTATATAATATAACACAAGGTGACTATGTGGAGAAAGCAATGATTGTATTGTAGGGTGACTAAGGATGAACCAGGGTCAAACTCACAGTGCGTTACTAGAGCGAGAACATCAAGCAAAAGAAGCTAGTTTAAGGGAAAATTGCTACTCATAGATTTTTCAGTTACACTTCTGGTTTTATCCATCACACTACTATTAGGAATTTGGAGGTATTTCTCTATTCCATTACTTTCATGGCTTGTATGTATTTTGTTTCATTTCCAGAATCTAAGCTAGATGTTTTAATCCATTGTTGATGATTGTGCTTCTTTTTTGACAGTACAACACCAAATGCTATTATGAGGTTGGACTTGGGAACACAACACGACAGTCTTGGTTTACCACTCCTGAAATCAGTCTTGACATTCAATGCACATTTGTGTCGCACATGATGGTGGTTTCCCTGGTTGCTTTCTTTTTGGATCTCATACTATCTCGAGATGACGATGCAACTCGTGATGACAACAACTTGAAATGGTGCGAGAAGTTCAATATCTACGGATCTGATGTTAGGATCAATGAATTCTATAGTTTACAATGCAGCTCAATGAGATTTTTCCATCCCTTTAAGTGGTATCTTTGGCTATAGATGTTTATTTTTCTCAATTTATGGCAATTCAACAATAATGAGTTTATTCATAAGAGGGTATCATCGAGTCGATTTATGTTTATGTTTAGATTGGTTGTATTTTTTTTGTAAAATTGTATTGAATAGTTGTATTTGATTGTAAAATTGTGTTGAATTGATTGTACCATTAATTTGATATTTAATATTATCTTTTTTTTTTGAAAGAATATTTTATATTATCTATTTAATAACCATCATTTCATAAAAAAAATTGAAAAAAATGGATATTATGGTAGTTTAATCTGCCATAATATAATTTTTTTTTTAAATAAAAAGTCATATTTCACACCTTTTTTTTTTGTAAAATCAGGTGTGATAAGTACTTATATAACACCTGTTTTTTCACAAAACAGGTACGGTAAGCGGTTTTTATACCCGTTAAAAAGCAGGTATTGTATGTCAAACTTACAACACCTGC
>Ga0315914_1003744_pt1 | contig 23005 bp, 10 predicted proteins | sample MpolenodulesMG_FD_203920 | JGI IMG/M metagenome (GOLD analysis project Ga0315914, IMG submission 203920) | Medicago polymorpha root nodule microbial communities from Los Angeles, California, United States - elongated nodules | ecosystem: Host-associated > Plants > Roots > Nodule | place: USA...
GCAAACAGCTACCTCTGGCAGTTGTGGCCATTGGTGGTCTATTTTCAACAAAATCTAAAACCGTGACTGAATGGAAAATGGTGAGTAAAAATCTGAACCTGGAGTTGAGACGTAATGCCCATTTATCCAATATAATAAATATTTTATCTCTTAGTTACGATGACCTGCCATATTACTTGAAACCATGCATTTTGTACATTAGTATATACCCAGAAGATTACTCTATTAATCATAAGAGATTAATTCAACAATGGATAGCAGAAGGGTTTGTTAAATCTGATGGGAGAAGAACTTTGGAGGAAGTTGCAGAGGAGTACTTGTTAGAATTGATTCATAGAAGCTTGGTTATGATGTCAAGTGTTGGCTTTGAAGGGAAAGTTACAGCATGTCAGGTCCATGACTTACTGAGGGAAGTGATCATAGGGAAAATGGAGGATTTAAGTTTCTGTCATTTTGTCGATGAAGTTGAGAAACCTCTCCCAGTTGGTAAAACTAGACGGCTATCTATTTCCATAAGTTCCAACAATGTGTTCAAGGGCAATAAGAACTCACATTTTCGTGCCATTCATGGCTTTGGAAAAGGTGGACCAATGGATCCTTTCATCATTGAATTGTGTTCAAAGTCTAGGATTTTGAAGGTACTTGACATGCAAGGCACGTCAATGAACCATATTCCAAATAATTTGGGGAATCTTTTTCACTTAAGATACATAAACCTAAGTGGTACAAAAGTACAGACACTTCCTAAATCTGTTGGTGAGCTGCATAACTTAGAGACATTGGATTTAAGAGAAACACTTGTGCATGAGATACCAAGAGAAATAAACAAGCTGGCAAAGCTAAGAAACCTTCTCGCTTCGCACTGTAACTATGATGCAATGTATTCTCTATTGAGTTTTAGAACTGGTGTGCTGATGAAAAAAGGTATTAAAGAGTTGACTTCCCTAGAAAATCTCTTTTATGTGGAGGTAGATCATGGGGGAGTAGATCTCATTCAAGAAATGAAAATGTTAAGGAAGATAAGGAAGTTAGGTTTAACCCATGTAAGAAGAGAGCATGGAAAAGCCTTAAGTGCTGCAATAGAAGAGATGAAACACCTTGAAAATCTTAATATCACAACAATAGTTGAGGATGAAATCATTGACTTGAACTTTATATCATCCCCACCCCAACTTCAGCGTCTTCATTTGAAAGCTAGACTACAGAAGTTGCCTGATTGGATTCCAAATCTTGAGTGTCTCGTAAAGGTAATGCTGGGTTTTTCTATGTTGAAAGATGATCCCCTACAGTCACTGAAAGACTTGCCAAATCTGCTCAATCTCTGTTTGTGGGACAATTGCTATGATGGTGAAATTTTTCATTTTCAGCATGGAGGGTTTCGAAAATTGACGATATTGAATCTCAGTCGCTTGGAAAGAGTAAATTCAGTCCTTATAGATGATGAAACTTTGCTCTCTATTAAACATCTTACACTTGAAAAAATCCCCCAACTGAAGGAGGTACCCTCTGGCATCAAGTCCATGCATAAACTCAAGGATATTTTCTTCACGGATATGCCAACTGAATTTGTCGAAAGCATTGATCCAGGCAAAGGGAAGGACTACTCGGTTATCAAGCACGTTCCTATTGTATTCATTTGCCACTGGAACGGGCCAAACATGTACGATTTTGAAATTCGCACTATTCACTCAACCTCCGAGGAGTCGTAAGAAATTTGAGAATGTTCTTTTTTCTAGCAAGCTTCAAAATATCAAGGTACCTTTCCTCTGATCATGCAATGATTCTCTTGTTTTTATAAACTTTTTTCATGCATACCTATATCTAATTTCAAGTTATATCGCTCATCAGAACTCTCATTTCTGTTGGGATATAAGATATGGAGTTTGTAAGGATTTAAGGTAAAGAGGGATTATTAACAATATAGGACAGAGGAGGGGTTAGTTAATTGATTTGGTAGAGATGATCTTGTATACATAGGATAATAGAGCCGTGCCTTCCTATCCACATTTTGATATTTCTTGGAAGAGAGTTTTCTCTCCTATTATTTCATATTTCTTGTTAAAAGTGTTCTTTCTATTCATTTTGATTTCTGGCTTCCTAAAACTTTCTTATGCCTTCCTATCCAGTTTGTCTATTGATAAACAGGAAGGAGTATAAACAATTCTAATCCATGGCGGCATTTCGCTTTTCTGAAAGAGGAGAATCAATGAGGTTGTTTAATAATTTCAAATATATAGAAAGTTTATAATTTTGCAGTAATAGTTTGCATAACAAATTCCAATATCTTGTGAAAATGTTGAGATAACTATAGTTTGTGCCAAGATAACTATAGTTTCTAGAGGTAGTTAGAGTTGGTTAAAAGTTAGTTAGAGCTACAGTTAGTTACACAAGTAGTTAGGGTAATTGAGGTCTATAAAAGTACCAACCATGTACTCATTCAATAATCTTTTTCAACACAATTCATAAAGAATTCTAAGGGTTTTTCCTATGTTTCTTCCTATCAATCATACTTCTTCTTTGAAGCTAATCTCAATCTCTTCGATCCTATTTAAACATTTCAATATATCTTTGATTTTATTGATTATATTCTTTGATGTGTTATCTTATAAATAAAGCTTTCAGTTCTATAGGGACCCTTCCTTTAAATTGTTAAATTAACTTGACAACTATATGAGATACCTGACTCATGTGTCTGTGTCAATGTGGCCAGGAATTTATACTCCTGATGTTACAGCTCAAAGATGACGTATTTTGTTCTTCAATCCATCTATGGATCTTCAATTCAAAATAAAATATTTCCTTCTCATTCTATAATAAGCAAGGAAAATGTGGATCCCATTCGCTGAGTGATTTTGGTTTTCTTTTCTATTTGTCATTTAAGATGTTTTATGATTTGGTTGTGGGAGCTTTGATTCAAAACCTTATAATCAAGACCTATATCTGGACTCCATTCAGGCATAATTTTCAAAATTCTTTCTTATTTTTGCAATTTGAGGTGTTCAAGATTGGTGGGAGATTTTTCTCAATCCTTGTAATAATAAAAACCTCTTTATTATAATGAATATTTTTATTTTGATAAACAAGATTAAGGCTACTATCAATATCTAGCTGTAAATCTGCCTAGTTAGTTTGAAGTTAATCAGGAGAATGTGTATGTATGCGTCTCAGCCAACCAGTTTCATCCATCCATCATTTCAACAAATTGGGTTCTATCATTGTATTTTTTCTAATATATATGTACATGACTAGCTAGCTGCTCATGTGGAATGACTCCAAATTTCTGTAATAGTTACAGAAATCACTTGCTGCCGCGTTCCTTTTAAAGGATCAAGAACCACCAAGTAACGTTTTTCTTAGGCGTTGAATTTTTTCTACTACCATTGGACTCTTAACCTGGCATCACTACATAAGGAGACTTGTTGAATGAACTAAGATGGAAGATTTCAAACCAACTCCAAGGAGAATGGCCACTTCCTCCTCTTCTAGTTGGTTCCTTGCAAACTATCAATCTTAGAAGCAAGCGTTCAAGTATATTCTATAATCTCTCAAATCAACCCTGTCACATGGACTTCATCTCATTGATGCATATAATCCTAAGCTTATAGCCTTTTGTGATGCTGGTTGGATTTGGGAAGGATACACTCAAGAAAGAAACATCAGGGTATTGTAGTAAGAGACCAAGTTGCAAGATCTTAAACATAGGCCGAATACAAAACAGTAGCTACAACAACACCAACAGATACTCAGAACTTGGTCTTCCAATTGATGCATCTATAACCTACTCAAATAACATATTGCAACTTATCTATGTGCTAACCCCACATTTCAGTTCCACATGAAACACTTAACCATAGATTAGCATTTCTTGTGTGATTTAGCGGCAGCCAAGAAGCTCAATGTTTCTCCGTGCCAAAAATTCTTGCTTGATTTAGTGGGGCAGCCAAGTAGCTCAATGTTTCTCATCGGCCAACAACCTATCAACAAGCAGGCCTATTGAGTAAACCACTTTCTTACCCGCACAAAAACTTCTGCAAAACCAAGATTTGAGTCATTGGATCGGTCATCACCATGCCGGGGGAATGTAGGTGTACTTAGTTAGTTAGTTACTTTCAATCTTATTGGTTTATTATTTTATCTATATGTTATCTTTATTTGTTTTACAAATTCTTCACTTTGACACGGGATATATGTACTCCGCAACAATTTGAAATATACATAATCATTTTCTGTTTCTATAAACAAATTCACCATAATAGCCCAAAACCCTAAGGTAGTGGTGCAAAAAAAAAAAAAAAAAGATTTTCCAAAGAGCTGCGACCATTATTCTGTGGCTCTGTCTGTAAAAAGGGATATATGTGCATTTTTTTAGTTAAGGGGATTCCGTTGAACCCTCAAAAAGGCTGCGACCATTATTTTGTGGCTCTGTAAAAATGCTTAACAAAGACTTTGTAAATCCAAATAAAATCTCAAATTAAAGGACAAAACTAAACAAATGCAGCATATCACTCACTTCATCAAGTTTCAAAGATTCATTCAAAAATTATACGACACATCAGATTTTCTAAATGTCTTGACCTAAACTCTTTGTGTTCTCTCGAACAAAAAAAAATCTTTGTACTATGTTTTTTTTTTCTTTATTCAGACGTCTGGACGTTGTCTTTGAAACATGAGTAACTCAACAACGACTCCTTCATCATCTATCCCTTTGTTTGCTTCAGGTTTCAGTTTCTTCCTAACTTTGGGTTTTCCAAATTTCACATTGCAATGTCTCAACAAAGATTAAATGAAATTGATTATGATAATTTATTAAATCATTTTACATCTCAAAAAGCTTGAAAAATGAAATTTAAATACAATAAAAACAAAATATTATGAATATTTTTTTAAGTAAAAAAGCCTTATTTTGGAGTTCGCTTTAGGCCGCCCTGCTGGTGGTTCGTTTAGATCATATATAAGGTATTTTTCAGCTTGCAAAAGTAAGAAGAAAGGATGGATGGATAACTTCAAATCAGTTGAGCATCTAAATCTACAGCTAGATAAGGATAGTAGTATCAATCTTGGTTAGAAAAATATACATATTTATTAAAACAAACTTAAAGTGGATTTGATTGTTATTGCTAGGGTTGAAGAATAGCTCCCAACCATCTTAAACACCAGAAATGGCTAAAGTAAGAAAGAAATGTCAATGACTTATGGATGGAATTCAGATATAGGTATTGATTACAAGGTTTTGAATCAAAGCTTCACAACCAAATTTTAAAACAACCACAAATGACAAAAATAAAAAGTAAAAGCCAAAGTCACTAAGTGATAGGAATCGACATTTTTCTTAATTATTTGCCGGACGAGAAGGAAACATTTTATTTTGAATGAAGCACTATAGAACGAAATACGTCATCTTTGAGCTGCATCATAGAGAACCCAAATTTCTGTCCACATTGACACAACAAACAATCAAGTCAGTTATCTCATACAATTGTCAACTTAAACAAACACATGAAATTATTAATAAAACTAACTTCATTCGTGAAACACCAAGTTTAGAGTAACTGTTGGAGTGGTTGTAGCTATTGTTTTGTATTTGTCTGTGTGAGTGATGTGGTAAGCTCTCGCACATGTTGAGTGATTGAGTCTAGTGTAGCAGCAGAAGGGAAGAAGTAATGAAATAGAAAGTGGCTTAGATTCTGCCATGGTAGCTCAACCAATCAGTGTTTCTGAGTTAGGAAGAGTCCTGTGGTGTGGAAGTAAGTAGGAATGACTTCAACACACAATATGTGGGTTGATGGAATGTGATCCTTGAAAAAGTATGCGGCTGCAAATGATTTCTTGAACTGTTACAGAATTTGGAGTGATAAATTTAGGGATGGTAATGGGTACCCAATGGGCAGGGTACTATAGTACCATCCCCATATCCGCGTTTGTAAAAAATGCCTGTACCCGTGCCCGTACCCTCGTGGGCAACAACTTTAGTGCCCTTCCCCATACCCTAAGGGCACTTAAGTGCCCATACCCGCACCCATTACCCGCACTTTAACCATGAAAGACAATAAAAAACAGCACAATTGAAATAAAACCATGAATCGTAGTATTTAGTCAAATAAAAAAACATCTAAAATATCCCTAGAAAGAAAGAAAAAATAGATACCTTACATCGGTTATACGTTAAAAAGTTGCACTTGCATGTTAAAGTTATAATAAATTGTTACTAAATTTTTTATTAAGCTGGATTAAGTTGTTTTAGGTTTAGGGTTAGATTTAAGTAGTTAAATAAATAAATTAATTGTACACCAAAAATAAATTATTTATCATATTATATAAATACATATATGCGGGTTGCGGGGCTGGGTAGTACAGTGCCCATCCCCGTGCCCATACCCATTCAAATTTGCGGGTAATTACCCATACCCATGCCCGTACCCAAAAAAGCGGGGTTTTACCCTACCCGTAGCGGGTATTTTTTGCGGGTACCCATCGGGTCTAGGTCCCATTGCCATCCCTTTAGTGATTCCACATGAGCAGCAAGTTATTTACATATACTCTAAACCTGATGGGTAGATGAAGAGCGAAGTTTTTGACTTTGAAATTATGAATAAATAATCGGTGAGGAAGAAAATAGAGTTGAACCTAGGCTGGGAGCCAGTTTAGACCATATATAAGGCCTTTTTTCAGCTTCCGAAAATAATTAGGTAATAATGGATGGATGAAGTCGGTTGGTTTAGTCACATACATGTCCTCTTGATTAACTTCGAATCAACTTAGATAATGAAAGCAGAATTAATCTTGGTTAGCAAAGTAAAAATATTCATTCAAATGAGGATATTTTGATTATTACATGGACAGAAACTTCAAAATGACGTCTGAATGGAATCCGTGTATAGGTTGTGATTACAAGGTTGTGAATGAAAGGTTCTACAGCCAAATTATAATAACATACTATAAGTAACAACAACCCTAAATAAGAAAATTAAAAAAGAAATGCCGAAGTTACTTTATGAATTAAATCCACATTTTCCTTGACAATTACAGGGTGAGAAGGAAATGTTTTGTATTCAAGCATCTTAGATAGAATGAAGAACAAATTACGTCATCTTTGAGCTGTAAATGGAGAATCTGAATTTCTGTCCACCTTGACACAGGAAACAATCGAGTCAGGTATCACATAAAGTGTTGTCAAATTAACTAAACAAGTTCAATGAAGCATCACTGTAAAATTGATGAGGTATTGGTGGATGACAGCCCATATCCTCTGCCTGTCTAGCAGAATCTTGGTTATTAAGACCTGAGATTGGGATAGACTGGCTAGATAGGTGCATAGAATTTGGGTTCATTTTGTCAGTTGGGATGCTTTGCAGCCCTTCAATCCATCCAACCAAATGTGGGTTGTTCGATATGGGTTGTAGTTCGATCAAACCACCAAGATTTTAACTAGACTGGCTAGACGGTTGTAGAGGACCCAGTCAATAGTTTAGAAATCTTGAAAAGTAAAAAATATGCCATTTTTATTAAAATTTCAGTTTGTGGTCAATTGGATTTGGATCTGTTCATCCCCACCTCTAAAATATTGAAAAGCTGTCTAAAAAGATATATAAGAGAATGATTGTGTGATAAGAGGAAATGTACCTTCTTCTCAATTCTTTTGGGCCAATTTCTCAATTTCTCAGGACTTCTTGGTAGATGAGTTAATAGTTCGAATCTTATAATCATAGTATTTTGGGCCAACCCGTTGTCGAATGAACAGAATAGGAACATGCTTGATAATCCAATGCTCTTGTCCTTCGTTTGGATCAATGCTTTTAACAAATTCATCGCACATATCAACTAAGTCAATGACTTTGAGTTTATCCAAGTATTTGATGCCAGAGGGTACCTCCTTTAGTTGGGTAATCCTTTCCAATTTAAGATGTTCAAGAGAGAGCAAAGCTCCTTTCTCTATAAGAATACAATTTACTCCATTCAAGTGACTGAGAATCAGTTCTTTCAATTTTTGAAATCCTCCACTTTGAAAATGCAAAATTTCACCGTCATAGGCATTCTCCAACAAATTGAGCTTCAACAGATTCGGCAAGTTTTTCAGTGAAAGCATTGGATCATCTTTCAACTTGGATAAAGCCAGCTTTATCTGAACAAGACTCTCAAATTTTGGAATCCAATCAGGCAACTTCTCTAGTCTAGTTTTCAACTGAAGCTGCTGAAGTTTTGGTGGGGTTGACACAAAGTTTAAGTCAATAATTTCATCCTTGCCTATTGCAGTGATATTAAGTGATTCAAGGTGTTGCATCTCTACTACTGCTGCACTTATGGCATTCCCGTGTTCTCTTCTCACATGCTTTAAACCTAACTTTTTTAACTGCTTTAACATTTTCATCTCTTCAATGAGATCTACTCCTCCCTGATCTAGCTCCACATAACAAATGTTTTGTAGGGACGTCAAGTTTTTAATACCTTTTTCCATCAGTACACCAGTTGTAGTGCCCAAAGCAGAATATTTTTCTTCATAGTTACGATGGAAAGCAAGAAGATGCCGTAACTTTGTCAGCTTGTTTATTTCACTTGGTATCTCATGCACAAGTGTTTCTCTTAAATCCAATGTCTCTAAATTCTGTAGCTCACCAACAGATTTAGGAAGAGCCTTTATTTTTGTATTCCTTAGGTTGATGTACCTCAAGTGAAAAAGGTTCCCTACATTTTTAGGGATACGATTCAGCGATGTACCTTGAATGTCAAGTACCTTCAAAATCCTAGACTGCGAACACAGTATACCCATGAAATCCTCAAACGATTCACCTTTTTCAAACACATGAATAGCACGAAAATGTGAATTGTTAGTGCTTTTCAACACATTGCTGGAACTGGTGGCTACAGATAGTCGTCTAGTGTTTCCAACAGCGATTAATTTACTATCTTCATGCATGCAATGACAGAAACTCGATTCATTCATTTTTATAATGATCACTTCCCTCAATAAATCATGGACTTGACATGTTTTAACTTTTCCTTCAAAGCCAACATTTGAGACCTGAACCAGACTTCTTTGAATCAATTCAGACAAGTATTCCTCCGCAACTTGCTCTGGATTTCTTCTGTTTTCCAATTTAACAAACCCTTCAGCTATCCATTGTCGAGTTAATCTCCTATGATTAATGACATAGTCCTCTGGATATAATCCAAAATACAAAAAGCATGGTTTCAAGTAGTAAGGAAGGGCATCATAACTAAGTGACAGAATCTTTGTTAAACTTGTTAAATGGGCATTATGTCCTAACTCCAGGCTCAGATTTTGACTAACCTTTTGCCATTCTATAATTGTTTTAGATTTTGTTGATAGTAGACCTCCAATGGCTACAATTGCCAGAGGAAGTTGCTTACATTTTTGAACAATTTCTTTTGACACAGCCTCAAGCTCCGATGGACAATGCCCTTCAAGTTCAAATCCAAATACCTTATTGCAGAAGAGTTCCCATGCTTTGTTTGGAGGCAAAAGTTGCAAGTTGTGATTATAGACTAGAAAGGATTTCTTGAAAGAATCTGCAACTTGCATCATTCTTGTGGTGATTATGATCCTACTACCTTTACTGTTTTTAGGCATCGTAAATTCAACCTGGTCAGAAAAATCTTGTCGCCATACATCATCAAAGAATATCAAATACCTTTTATGTTGTAGGTATTGCCTCACTTCTATAATCAGTGACTTGTCATCCAATTTTTGTAATATCTGTGGAAGAGGGTCTTCAGTTCCCCGACAGAATTGCTCCATCATGTTTATCAACAAATCTCTCACAGTGTATGATTGAGAAACTGTGACGCAAGCCCGACAATCAAACTGTGTTGATACCTTTTGGCTGTCAAAAACTAGCTTGGCAAGAGTGGTTTTTCCTAGACCCCCCATTCCTACCACTGATATCACTGTGCGTTCTGCTGCACCATCCAATAGCCATCCAGACAATTCTTCTTTTGGGCCTTCAATTCCAACAACTTCTGTTTCTTCAATAAAAAAGGAAGACAGTCGAGGATCATGCCATCTTCCATTTTCTGTCTCACTTGTGCTGCTGCTGCTGCTTGATAATCCTGGTTCGTGTGAAATTTGAAAGTTATACCTTTCACTTCTTTCCTTGATTCGACGAATTGACAACTTGATGTTTTGAATCTCAGATGCTATCTGACGACGGGGAATCAAAGTTTTGATAAGGCTTGTAATCTTGCAGACTAATGATTTGCATCCAGAAGGATTGGCCCTGTGCATTAGCCGAAGGTATTCATCGATGACATCTTCAATGCGAAATGATGCTTCTCTCATATGCTCCACCCAAGTTCTTATTCCTTCGTTGAACTCTGCTTCATCTGCCGCCTTTCTATCTGCATCTTTGAGGAAGATTTGAATGCTTTCTAGTTCATCTTTGATGTCTGAAAAATCTTTATGTACTCCACTCAGAAGATTTGTTTCTTCTTTTAGGAGTTAGAACACTTCCCCCAGGGCAAACAATACTGAAGTTTCTGCCATTTCACTCTCATCTCAAAATGCTAGCTGCTACCACGCAATTATGCTGATCGGATCATCTTCATATCATCCTAGGATAGTGTTCTGTCTCTTTTTACTAACAGTGAACGGCGATGTCATTATTTGTGTTGTCTTTTTTGATTTTTTGTCAACTTGGTGTTGTAAGCAAACCATATTCTTCATTCATAAAGCTTATTATTTTGTAACTTGACAACTAAATGTGATCAAGTATGAATGGTTTCTTTATTCAATGCTTTTATTTACGCTGCCCTATTGAAATTGACAGCTTAACCAATGAATGAGAAATATATTTTTGACCATATATAAATTTAGGTAAAAAGTATACTAGATGGTTTGGAATTATTTGATAATTTATTGATTATCAATTTCTTGCAAGCAACCGAGGAGTACGTGTAGATTGCGAATCAAGATCCTCGAAAACTTAAATAAGAGATGTGTTATTTGAATAATCATGACAACTAATGGGACAACCATATATTTACAAAGTAAAATAGATATTGATATAAAAATAATTATATAAATATAATTTCTATTAATATAAACAAATGTAGGTACACATGTTTGACTATGAATAAACCATGTTGACGTGACATATCGACTGGCATGTCGAGTTGGATTTGTATGATTGTTTTATGTATTTCTTTAATTCCATGTCATTTAAATTTGACAAAACATAAATTAAAAAGAGAATTTTTATTAAAAATAAATAAATAAATAATAAAATCCTAAAGTAAGAAATTAAACCTCAAACTCATGGTTTCTTTGCCTTTTGGTTTGGTCGGGTGGTGGCAAATATTTTCTTTTACTCAAACAAAAGGGCATTTCATTAATGATAATAGTAACAATATAATGTGGAATTGAATCAAAAACATTGCGAGAAGCGGAAGATAAAGCTACCCGTGCAAGAGCATGAGTGCTGTCATTTGCTTGACGCCTAGCAAACACAAATTTGTTGTGATATGAGAAGAGAGTTTTGCATTCTTGCAAGATCACATCATACTCAAAAAGGTTCAACTTGTTTTTATTGACATCATCAACGACTGGTTTACAATCCTTTTCCAATATGACGTTGTAGTGTTTCAATGTATCAAACCATTCAAGTGTCCTTTTTAATCCCCAACATTCTACCTCTTGAGTTGTCATGACGACACTGCAAACATCTGTTATAGCTCCCAAAAAATGTCTCGTTGCATTACGATGGCACGCACCCATACCTACTTTTTGACAATCCGTAAAGATTGCTGCATCTATGTTGCATGTGACATATCCTGGCTATTGAGGTTGCCATATGATATTCCGATTGGCCTGGCTAATAGTATTTGTACTCGTAACGATCCGACGTGCTTGCTGCCATGTGTGAAGCATTACAAAAGCACAATGCAGCACATTATCAACTGATTCATGTTTGTCTTTCCATAATTTCAGATTGCATCTCTTCCATAAGCTCCAAGCAGTCATGTCAAATGTAACTTGTTGCTTTTGACTCATATGTTGCCATATTCTAGTAAATACATTATTGAACCCCTCAACATTTCCAAAAGAGGTCAAAGCTTTAGTTTTCGCAAACAACCAACACTATCGGCACAACATAAAAATAAGTGCTAATTATACTCAATGTAGGAATGACAAACTACACGGTTTGAAGTATAGTCAACGCCTTTACTAGGTAGCCTTTGTCTGTTGGGTAAACAATCCCTCCCAAGACGCCACATAGATGAGGAGCACCTTAAGCTTGTTCCAATCACCTTCAACCTTCCACTCATCTATGTTTATGATGATGTCAACACAAACACGGTAAACACTTTTTACAGAGTAAAGACCTTTTTTTGTCAAATCTCCATATAATCCTATCATTTCTTGCAAGATTAAAAGGGGGAGCTTCAGTATTCTTTTGCATCTCTCTCATTAAATATGTTTCGAATAAGGTTAGTATTCCAATTTCTAGAGTTTGTATCAATGAGTGTACTTACCTTTGCATTAGCTAAGGAGTCGATGCATGTAGTAGACACGATAGGTTCATGATCATTCCTAAGACAAAGAGTGTTCCAAATAGGTATTTATGTCCCATCACCAATAGATGTGTTTGGTTCACTTGCTGTACACCACAACAAATAAATGATGGACACTTCAATCATTTATCTGAACACCAAACTATCTATAGTTTACTACAATTGGGGTAAACCCAATACTTTCAAGGTCTGGGTTGGTGTAATGCTATCTAGATTGAAGGCTCAACCGACGAGTCAACCATATAGATACAAGGAGGGTGCAAGGTATTGAGTATTGATGTCCATCGACAAACTCAGTTGGAAGCATCCAGTTTCACCCAATCTGGGCAGTGAAATGCTAAAGGACCAACCATGTTGGACGCTTCTTTGTTCAAGGATTTTGAAGATATTCTAAAGTTTTTGACCCGACCTATGACCTATGAAGAAATCAGGGCTCTCATGGATAGACCAAATGTAAAAATAAGTTGAGCTATGAAAAATTATCTGACGGGTTTACACCAAGAGGTTGTTATGAACTATATCTTGCTGTCCTGCCAATAGAAATATGTCAGTATGTAAGACAACATTTTGTTGTCCTGCCAATAGAATTATGTCAGTTGATAAAACAACATGATCTAGTTAAAAAAATCTCTTGAAACAATTTCCCTTTCATCACCACTCATCTTATTTTGTTTTACATCGTCACTCATTTTCTTACGCTATTTTATGTAGTTGAATTACATTGTTGAATTATGGTGTTTAATTTTATTATGTTGAATTATGTTGTCTTACAACAATATGGGATGATTCATATTATATAATTCAAACCATCTCTAAAGAATTTGGGTTATCTTATCCAAATCATCTAAGATTGTGGACGGTGATGTTACAACCCAAGGTTTGGACAGATTGTGATGTGTTTAATGTGTTTTATGGTCGGTTTATACTTTGTAAATGTTTTCTTTGACATTATATACAATCATAGGACCGTTTTATGACTAAAAATAGTCTTGCATTCTTCAATATTGTCATTCATTCTTCACTTCTCATTCATTCTATAGTCTTCTTTCTTATTTTTAGTTATAATTAATATCATGGTCATTGTTGATCATTCATATGATTTTGAAATTGTTTTGTACTTTTTTTAGGGATCATAAGGTGGTAACCGAAGACCGTTGATATCAATTTTTACATGATTTATGATTTTCAAAATATTTCGGATTATATAATCTGAAAATCCCTATAAATGGATTCGGATTATATAATCCAAAGAGTACTTTGGAGAAAATATAAATAGGGTATTTGACAAACTAATGGGTGGGAAAAATAATAACCTATTTTGTTTAGATGTATTCCTTTTGGGCTTACTTTCCTCATTTGGCATGGTACTCACTGAAAATTGCTTTTCTGACATCAATAACTCCCTAAAAATACAAGTAAATAACCAAATTACCCCCAGAGGTAGTTAACTACCGCTGGCTTAACTGCAGCTGGCTTTGCTGCACTTCAGTGCAGTTCTAGTTGTGATTTTACGCGTTTCGGCCGAAAAATCAAAATAAATCGAAACTTATTTAGAATTTTACGAAACTTTACAGACCCTCTATATGTATTTTTATAGAGTTGTCTGCAAAGAACTATCTCAAAATTCAATTTCTAGGTCGACGTTTTGATGTTTTGGTTTCTTGAGTTTTTGGCACATTAAAAATTCATATTTAATCCATCTGGTGTCAAAAAATTCTAATTTTTTTGTGGAAAATGTTTTTTTTATGTCCTTAACATGTGTGCAAAAAATGATGAAAACACTAAACCTCTATATAACTTTTCTAGACGTGTAGTTGGAAAAATATTGCAATTTTACGCGTTTCAGTAAAAAATTCAAAATAAATTGAGGTTTAGTCAAAATACTATGTAAATTTGCAGATCCTTTTTATGTATTTTTATAGAGGTGTTTGCAAAAAAAACAGCTCAAAATTCAATTTTTAGGTTGATGTTTTGATGTTTTACCGTCCCTTGTCGAAAAATTCAATTTTTTTGTGGGAGATGCTTTTATTGTCTAAACATGAGTGCAAAAAATCGTGAAAAAATTCAACCTCTAGGACACTTTTTCGGACTCGCACGTGGAAAAAAATTGTGATTTTGCATGGTTCGGTCGAAAAATCAAAATAAATCGAGACTTAGTCGGAATGCAACGAAACTTTATAGAAACCTCTATAAAAATACATATAGAGGATGTGCAAAGTTTCGTAACATTCCGAATAAGTCTTGATTTTTTTTATTTTTTCAATCGGAATTTTGCGTGTTTCGGTCGAAAAAATAAAAAACAATCGAGACTTATTCGGAATGTTTCGAAACTTTTCACATCTTCTATATGTATTTTTATAGAGGTGTCTATAAAGTTTCGTAGCATTCCGACTAAGTGTCGATTTATTTTGATTTTTCAACTGAAACGCGTAAAATCACAACTGGAATGGCACTTAAGTGAAGCAAAGCCAGCTACAGTTAACTGCAGCTGGAGCCAGCGGTAGTTCACAACTGGTGGGGGTAATTTGGTCATTTACTTGTGTTTTTAAGAAACTTTTGATGTCAAAAAAGCAATTTTCGTACTCACTTGTTGGATCTTTGGGCTCTTGCTCCCTTGGCCCATCTTCAGTGACATCTATCAGTGACTAGTTGGCAGGGTTCCATTGAGTTGTTTGGTTATTACATCAATAAGTTGTCTGAGTAGATTGTAGATGGATCAATTGGAAATCTAAGTTGGTGAGTAGTGGTTGCTATTGTTTTGTATTTAGGCTCTGTTGAAGATCTTGCAACTGTCGGTTGCCTTTTTAGAAGACCTTGAAATCACATTAGGACCAAAGTAAATGGTGTTTCTGTCTTGAGTGTCTCCTCCACAACCAGAGTTTTTAGAATACCTTGTATCAATACAGTTTATCATATTGAGGTTAAATACTCCAAAAAGAAGTGATTGGGAAGCAGCAAAATACATTGAAATTTTTATTTTAAGCATTAGATCACAAAAAAATAATGTAAGCTTAGGATTTTTAAGTTGGTGAGATGAAGTATATGTGAATCGGTTCATTTGAAACATCATAAAAGAGTACTCAATGCTTGCATATAGACTGAAGTTAGAGATTGCATTTTCTTAAATAATTTGTTGAGTATATGCAAATTCTGAGCGAGTGATTGATAGACAATGCAAGGAACCAACCAAACTTCAAAGTAAGCTTTTGTCACATGTAGAAAAAGAATTTGAAAATGGCAATTGGTAGCTTATCGAATAAGTCGCTTGTGGTTGGCTGAGACCGATACATGTCCTTCTGATTAACATCAAATCAGCTAGGCATCTAAATTTAGAGCTAGATAAGGATAGTAGTATCAATCTTGGTTAGAAAAATGAACATATTTGATCAAATGAACTTGAAGTGTTTTTGCTTAAAATTACAAGGGATGAAGAGAAAAAGCTCCAACCAATCTTAAACACACAAATGGAAAAAGTAGGAAAGAAATGTCAAAATCACATGTGAATGGAATCCAAATATAGGTCTTGATTACAACGAAATTATAAAACAATACAAATGACACAAATAGAAAAGAAAAGCCAAAGTCAATCAGTGAATGGAATCCACATTTTTTCTTGATTATTGCAGGATGAGAAGGAAATACATCATCTTTGAGCTGTATAATAAAATGAATGAGGAAGTCAAAAGAAAGTTAGAGATGTAACAAAAAGAAAAGATACACAAGAAAAAATAGTGAAAAAGTCATGAATGGAAAAGAAAAATAAGAGAAGCATTGCATGATGAGAGGAAAGGTACCTTCGTATTTTGAAGCTTGCTAGACACCAGAGAATTCTCAATTTGCCAATGACTCCTCGGTGAATGAGTGAATAGTGCGGATGTCATAATCGTATAAGTTTGGGCCATACCAGTGACGAATGAATACAAGAGGAACATGCTTGATAATCGAGTAGGCCTGCCCTTTGTCTCGATCAGTGCTTTCAACAAATTCAGCAGGCATATCAGTGAAGTAAATATTTTTGAGGTTATGCATGAGTTTGATTCCGGAGGGTACCTCTTTCAGTTGAGGCATTTTTTCTAGTGTAAGATGTTCCACAGATAGACAAGTCCCACTATCTATAACGACGGAATTTACTCTATTCAATCGACTGATATTCAGTGTCATCAATTTTTGAAACCCTCCCTTTTGGAAATGCAAAATTTCACCATCATAGCAATTGTCCCACAAACACAGATTGAGCAGATTTGGCAACTTTTTCAGTGACTGTAGTGGATCATCTTTCAACATAGAAAAACCCAGTGTTACCTTAACAAGACACTGAAGTTCTGGAATCCAGTCAGGTAACTTTAGTAGTCGAGCTTTCAAATGAAGCCGCAGAATTTGGGTTGGGGAAGATATAAAGTTCAGGTCAATGATTTCATCCGCAGCTATTGTAATGATATTAAGATTTTCTAGGTGTTTCATCTTTTCTATTGCTGCACTTAAGGCCTTTCCATGCTCTCTTCTTACACGGGTTAAGCATAACTTCCTTATCTGCCTTAACATTTTCATCTCTTCAATGAGATCTACTCCTCCATTATCTACATCCACGTAACAAAGATTTTTCAAGGAAGTCAAGTTTTTAATACCCTTTTCCAACAACACACCAGTTGTAAAGCCCAAAAGAGAATACTTTGTTTCATAGTTACGATGGAAAGCAAGAAGGTGCCTTAGCTTTGTGAGTTTGTTTATTTCACTTGGTATCTCCCGCACAAGTGTGTCTCTTAAATCCAATGTCTCTAAGTTCTGTAGTTCACCAACAGATTTAGGAAGAGTCTGCACTTTTGTTTTTCTTAGGTTAATGTACCTTAAATGAAAAAGATTCCCCAAATTTTTAGGTATATGATTCAGCGATGTACCTTGAATGTCAAGTACCTTCAAAATTCTAGATCGTGAACAAAGTTTACCCATGAAATGCTCCAACGATGCACCTTTTTCAAAAATATGAATAGCACGGAAATGTGAACTGTTAGTGCTGTTCAACACATTTTTGGGACTAGTGGTTAGAGATAGGCGTCTAATTTTTCCAACCACGATTGACTCGCTATCTTCATGCACACAATGACTAAAACTTAAATCCTTCGATTTTCTAATGATCACTTCTCGCAATAAATCATGGATTCGACATGTGTGAACTTCTCCTTCAAAGCCAACATTTGAGACCTGAACCAGACTTCTGTGAATCAATTCAGACAAGTACTCCTCTGCAACTTGCTCTAGAGTTCTTCTTTCATCAGATCTTACAAACCCTTCAGCTATCCATTGTCGAGTTAATCTCTTATGAGTAATAGCATAGTCCTCTGGATATAAACCAAAATACAAAATGCAGGGTTTCAAGTAGTAAGGCAGACCATCATAACTAAGCAACAGAATCTTTGTTAGACTCGTCAAATGGGCATTACGTCCCAATTCCAGACTCAGATTTTGACACACCTTTTGCCATTCAGTCATGGTTTTGGTTCTTGTTGAAAGTAGACCACCAATGGCTACAATTGCCAGAGGTAGCTGCTTGCATTTTTGAACAATTTCTTTTGACACAGCCTCAAGCTCCGGTGGACAATGCCCACCTTGTTTAGATCTAAATACTTTCCTGCAGAAAAGTTCCCAAGCTTTGTTTGGAGGCAAAAGTTTCAGGTTGTGAACATGGACTAGAAAGGATTTCTTGAAAAAATCTGCAACATACATCATTCTAGTGGTGATTATAATCCTACTACCTTTATTGTTATTAGGCATGGCAAACTCAACCTGGTCGGAAAAATCTTGTTGCCATACATCATCAAAGAATATCAAATACCTCTTATGTTGCAGGTATTGCCTTACTTCTATAATCAGTGACTGGTCATCCATTTTGTGCAACATCTGTGGAAGAGGGTCTTTAGTTCCCCGACAAAATTGCTCCATCATGTTTATCAACAAACCTCTCACAGTGTATGATTGAGAAACTGTGACACAAGCACGACAATCAAAGTGTGCTGATACCTTTTTGCTTTCAAAAACTAGTTTGGCAAGAGTGGTTTTCCCTAGGCCCCCCATTCCTACCACTGATATCACTGTGCGCTCAGCTGCAATATCCAATAACCAACCAGACAGTTCTTCTTTTGGGCCTTCAATTCCAACAACTTCTGTTTCTTCAATAAAAAGAGAAGACAGTCGAGGATCATGCCATCTTCCATTTTCTGGATCTCCGGTACTGGTGCTGCTGCTTGAGGATCCTTGTTCATTTGAAATTTGAAAGTTATACCTCTGACTTCTTTCATTGATTGCACGAATTGACAATTGAATATCCCGAATCTCTGATGCAATTTTATGACGGGGAGTCAAAGTTTTGATTAATCTTGGAATCTTGCATACTAAAGATCCGCATCCAGGAGGATTGGCCCTGTGGATTAAAAGAAGGTATTCGTCAATGACATCTTCAATGCGAAATGATGCATCTCTCACTTGCTTCACCCAAGTTCTTATTCCATCATTGGCGTCTGCTTCATCTGCTGCCCTTCTATCTGCATCTTTGAGGAAGACTTGAATGTTTTCTAGTTCATCTTTGATGTCTAAAAAATCTCTGTGTACACCACTCAGCAGAGTTGTTTCAACTTTTAGGAACTGGAACACTTGCCCCAGAGTAAACAATACTGCAGTTTCTGCCATTTTTCTTTGCAATTTTGCTGTTAGGATCATGTGTATATCATCCTAGTATTGTGTTTTTCCTCTCGTTTTTTCCTCGGTGTATTGTGATGAAATGAAACGTGATTAGTTTAATCAATTTGGTGGTGTATGCAGACCATGCTTTTCAAAGAAAAAAGGTTTATTATTCTGTAATTTGACAACTGAATGTGATCAAGTATGAATGCTTGTTTTCTTTAATGCTTTTATTTATGCTACTCGATTGAAATTCAACAGGTTTAACCAATAATATATATATTTTTGCTAGTGGATGGTGAAATTGGTCCCAGTTAATCCGTCATTGGACCATATACAAGTTTTCAAAATAATAAATAATATACTTTTGACCAGCATGTATCTGTCTTTCAGATTAATGTAAAAGATATTGTTAAAGATTTAAACAACATTCATCTCTAAATATAAGACCTTTTTGAAATATTTTATTTATATCTTTTTTTATGACTCCTTTGATATTTTCAACAACATTAATTATTTCTTTATCAATATACTCCTATTTATTTTATATATTTTTCTTCAATCAATAATAAATATTGTGTTGAAAACATAAACACTAACACTTTCGAAAAATAAAATTGTAAGAACAATTTTAATTACAAACAAATTAAATACTTTGTCAAGAAAAAAACAAATTAAATACTACTACGAACTTTCTTAATTCCCACAATCTTTCCAAAGTGTCTTATAACAAGGGACACATATAGTATTTAATAATTTATCTATTTCTTGCAAGCAGCCAAATATGTCTAGATTAAGAATGATTATTTATGTCACGATCGGGGACCACATCCTAGAAAACAGATTTTCTGTTTTTTAATAACAGGGTAGGTTGGCCTGCTCTTTTTGTTTTTTGTTATGAATAAATTAGAGGGCTTGACTATTAATAAATCCTGTGTGGTAGTTATGGGCGTTCAATGCTTGGAACGGTGGGGTGTGTGCTTGCAGACACTCCGATACTTAAGTCAGTATTTTAGGCTAGAAAAGGGATTAAGAGTGGAGGTAAATCATACATTTGAGGACCATAAAAAGCCTTTTTATATAGTGAGGAGGTGCACGTGCCGTTGTTAATGGTACAACCGTTGCTTGACAGTTACGATTGCTGGAATTGTAACCGCCGAGTGTGATTGGAAGACAATGATGGGAACCGTTATGATTCTGCTTGATGGGAACCATTGCTGGAATTGCTATGATGGTGAAATTTTTCATTTTCAGCATGGAGGGTTTCCAAAATTGACGATACTGAACCTCAGTCGCTTAGAAAGAGTAAACTCAGTCGTTTTAGATAATGAAACTTTTCTCTCTATTGAACATCTTACACTTGAAAAAATCCCCCAACTGAAGGAGGTACCCTCTGGCATCAAGTCCATGCATAAACTCAAGGATATTTTCTTCACGGATATGCCAACTGAATTCGTCAAAAGCATTGATCCAGACAAAGGGCAAGACTACACGGTTATCAAGCACGTTCCTATTGTATTCATTCGCTACTGGAACGGCCCAAACATGTACGATTTTGAAATTCGCACTATTCACTCAACCTCCGAGGAGTCGTAAGAAAATTGAGAATGTTCTTCTGTCTAGCAAGCTTAAAAATATCAAGGTACCTTTCCTCTGATCATGCAATGATTCTCTTGTTTTTATAAACTTTTTTCATGCATACCTATATCTAATTTCACGTTATATCGCTCATCAGAGCTCTCATTCTGTTAGGATATAAGATATGGAGTTTGTAAGGATTTAAGATAAAGAGGAATTATTAACAATATAGGACAGAGGAGGGGTTAGTTAATTGATTAGGTAGAGATGATCTTGTATATATAGGAGAATAAGTGGATAGAGTAGAATTATGATTGAAATCAGATAACATTTTATGATTAGAGCAGTGGCTCTATTGTAGAAGGGGAAGCCTTGGAAGGGAGTTTTCACTCCTATTATTTCATATTTCTTGTTAGAAGTGTTCTTTCTATTCAATATGATTTCTGACTTCCTAAAACTTTCTTATGCCTTCCTATCTAGTTTGTTTATTCATAAAAATGGTGTACAAAAAAATGTAAGATAAAGAATTGAGAAAAATGTAATTGTATTTTTTCAAAAAAAGAAGGATAATCTTAACAGTTTCCACCTCAATATTCTGTTAACATGAATAAAATTTGCTGGTGTACGAGGACAAAAAAAACTTCTCAGCACAAATCTGGTGTGATCGGTGAAGATTACATGAACTAGAGCTTTAGTATACACAAACAAATCTCAAAGAGAATGACCAAAGAAATGACATGATTGGAACACCGAGTTCATTATTCAACCTCACCATTGTATGGCTTGAGTTGGTTCATATGCCGGTGAAAAACTAGGTGCAAGAGAGAGCCCAAAGTGTGAAAACAATTCTAATCTGTGGCGGCATTTCGCTTTTCTGAAAGGAAGAGGAGGAGAATCAATGAGGGTTTTTTAATAATTTCAAAAATATATAGAAAGTTTATAATTTTTGCAGTAATAGTTTGCATAACAAATTCCAATATCTTATATTCTCTGATGTGCTATCTCCTAAATAAAGTATTCTTTCACTAGCATTCAATTCTATAGTGACACTTCTTTTAACTTGACAACTGTATGAGATACCTGACTCATGTTTCTGTGTCAATGTGGACAGAAATTTGGATTCTCATGTTACAAGCAAGGAAAATGTGGATTCCATTCACTGAGTGACTTTGGTTTTCTTTTCTTTTTGTCATTTATGGTGTTTTATGATTTGGTTGTGGAAGCTTTGATTCAAAACCTTGTAATCAAGACCTATATCTGGACTCCATTCAGGCATAATTTTAAAAATTCTTTCCTATTTTTGCAATTTGAGGTGTTCAAGATTGGTGGGAGCTTTTTCTCAATCCATGTAATAATCAAAACCTATTTATTATAATGAATATTTTTATTTTGATAAACAAGATTAATGCTACTATCAATATCTTTTTTGTAAATCTGCCTAGTGGTGCAAAAAAATAAAACTAGATTTTCCAAAGGGCTGCGACCATTATTCTGTGGCTCTGTAAAAATGCTTCACAAAGACTTTGTAAATCCAAATAAAATCTCAAAGTGAAGGACAAAACTAAACAAATGCAGCATATCACTCACTTTAATGTCTTGACCTAAACTCTTTGTATTCTCTCAAAAAAAAGAAACTCTTTGTACTCTTTATTTTTCTTCTTCAGATGTCTTGACCATGTCTTTGAAACATGAGTAACTCAACAACGACTCCTTCATCATCCATCCCTTTGTTTGCTTCAAGTTTCAATTCCTTCCTTTTTTTTTAAGGAAGTTTTGATTTCTTCCTAGCTTTGGGTTTTCCAAATTTCACATTTGCAATGTCTCAGGCAAAGATTAAATGAATATCTTTGTTATCTATAGAAAAATAAATGTTAAATGAAATTGATTATGATAAGTTTTTTTGAGATTTTTTTTTTTTTTATCATAATCAATTTCATTATGATAAGTTAATAAATCATTTTACATCTCAAAAGGGGTGGATTCTAGGGTGAACCATCAAACAAGTGGTTCACCGGTGGACCACTTTTATACACCATCGGATTTAAATTAATGGTTTAGATGTGTTAGAGATAAAATTAAGAACACAAATATATTTCCGCACACTATCCTTGTTCTCATCTTTCTCGTTGTTGGCTATGACTCTCATGAGTTCAACAACACCGTTGAAACCCCATTCTATTGCCCCTCCACGACCACCACAACCCCCCTTTCCTAAAAGATTAATTCAAAA
>Ga0315914_1003745_pt1 | contig 23001 bp, 9 predicted proteins | sample MpolenodulesMG_FD_203920 | JGI IMG/M metagenome (GOLD analysis project Ga0315914, IMG submission 203920) | Medicago polymorpha root nodule microbial communities from Los Angeles, California, United States - elongated nodules | ecosystem: Host-associated > Plants > Roots > Nodule | place: USA...
CGAAATCGTTCTTACGGTGTCGTTTTTTGCTTGTTCACAGTGAAGAAATTCTGAATCCAGCGATTCCCATGGCTCTCAGACTTTCTGGCATACTCATGGGTAAACTCTCATACTTCTTTCTTTTCTTTTTCACTTCTTTGCGATTCTTTATAATCGATTTTTTTTTTATCAGGAGGTGTTGTCATTGTGTATGAACGAAAAGTGAAGCTACTCTATGGTAAATTTCATCAGTTTTTAAATTTAATCATTAATTAATCAAATGTTTAATATGATGAAATTTTTCAGTATTCGAATTTTTTTGAATTTTCACTGTTTTTTAATTTTTTGAATTTTATCTTTTTTTCTTTCTTTCTTGCAGATGATGTTTCTCGACTTCTGGTATAAAATCCAACTTCCGTATTTTGTGTGATTATGTTTTTTTTCTTCAATAAATTCAAATATAGATATATAATTGCGTTAAATATGAATTTGTAAGGTTGAGATTAACGAAGCATGGAAGGTTAAGAGTGCCCCAGATCCTACAGTGCTTCCTAAAGGAAAATCTCATGCTAAGTGAGTCCAATTTGTTCTAATTATTAATTATTTTCATTCTTAACTTTTTATTTAGGTAATTTTGAAGTTGTTAATGGTTTGAAACTATGGATAGTTAGATAAGTTAAGCAGAATAGGAACATGTTTAATAGTTTGAAACTTTGTATATAGCTAAATAAGTTACTCAAATATGAAATTAATGTGCATATAACAGTACACACAAAGACCAAATAATGAGTTTTATTGTCACAATTGAATCATTGATCAAATTTTGACTCCCCTGTTAAGCTTTTTGGTCTAATGGTTTATCTTACAAACTTAGGATTATAATGTTAATCACAAGTAAGTTTCACTTTCTATACTATAGAAAAGTCATTAGGCACTTAAAAAAGCACATGTTTAACACAGTAAGAGCTTGTTTCAAACTTTGGATAGTTAAATACGTTAAGCAGAATAGTAATTTATTGCTATATTAGTCACATTTAAAGCAATTTGACTTGTGTGTTATCTTTTTGATAGGAGAGACACAATAACTATAACAGATAAAGAACAGGGGAGTCTGGAAGAAATTGGAAATTCATATCCGTCCACTGCAACAACAACAACGAGGTTCCAACGTAGTGCTTATTTTTCCATGGTATGTAATGCATTTTACAGATTATGGATATAGCATTTAAACCATGTTTTTCGATTAATCATGTTGAGCATGTGGAACCAACAAATTTATACCACTAATAATCTATGAATGGAAGCTTTTTCTTATATAGAAACCGTAATCAATTTATAATCTAGTTATAACTTGCTATCAAAGAAACGGGTTTATTTGATTATGATCAAATGTTTAATTGTGTTGATCATAATTTACTTGGTTACCTTACCATAGACAAATATAAGGCATTGATGGATTATATTAAATTCTTTTACAAGCGTGGATGGTAGAGTATTTGGGGCCTGATCAATAAAACTGAGAACTGTGAAAGTCCTTGCAAACTGTTTATGCTTTCCTGTCCCACTGTTTTCTATGCTTTTTCTATACTAACATTGTTTGAATTTGGATTATCTATGCTTTTCTATTGTTGCAGCGACTTGATACTTTGGATCTTGGTAATGGACGAATTGAGGAGGAAGATCCATCGGTGCATCACCATCAAGGTTTTCATTTTTTAATTTGCTGAACATTTCATGTTGGCATTTTATCTAAGCATTCCTATGTTGACTCTTTTAAGATTTTCAGCTGATCCGGACAATATTACCTTACCTGAACGTTTCCAAGCTGATGCAGTTCCACACAATCAATATGAGAGGTTTTGGCTTCCACCATCCTTCTTTTGATAATCATGTTCTTCTTTCTAACAGTATTTCATTTAGACATTTTGATTTTAAGCTTTATGCTACGAATATCAGAATTGAGATGCAGTTGTAAATATTTCCATGTGTCCTGTTAGCAGGATCAATGAACCATCTATCTTGTTAGCTCATTCTTGAATCTTGAGAAAATGGTTTCTTATCAGCATCATTTACTCGTTTTTCTTTGTTAATGATGTGACAGGTTTGAAGGAGATGAAGAAACACAGGTGAATGGAACTTCAGGGGACTGTGCTCAATTTGGAAAACCATCCCCACCTCCACCAATTGAAACAACGATAGGTGAGTAGCATATCAATCACTTGACTACGTGCAAACACCAAGATTTTCAATAAACCTACTTGTAAACTTGTACTAATTTCACCTCAGTTGCATTTAATTTAATTTAAGCCATATTTCCATATGATGTGCCGTACGTGAACATGTCTTCCATTTGAAAACAAATCTACTATCAGTGCTGAGTTAAGAGGGGTCAAATTTGTAGGCACCCATACCTGCTAAAAGTTTGAATCCTTTACAATTTATCCATTTTCATTTTAGTTTGTTTTAGCCAGTTTTGCACTTTTTGCAATGCATGCATATAAAAGTTGTTGGCTGTCAAAAGCAGAAGTAAAAGTTTAAATAGTGTCGAACTTGTTTTGGGTTTGTTACTATGTTTTGACTTTAAAATGCATTAATTCTTTTGTCTTTTACTAAAATGGGAAGCATATTTAAGCTCATGGAATTCCCTTTCTACATGATCAAAGTTTTAGAAATAAGTTCGAGGAACACAGTGATCTAAATATTCTTGTCATGCATATATTTTTCTTCTGTCACTGATATAACTATTCTGCAGATGATATAATTGAAGACCAACATCCTGAGCACCCGATCATTCAGCAATCTAATGACAACATGAATGCTAGAGAGGTACTATATTCATTTATCTGTTCAAAGAACATTACATTGTTGTGGAAACAAACTGACCAAACACATAAGTGCAATGCAACAGGAACCTCAAAGGCGAAGGCCAGCTAAAAGGAAAAGAGGAAAACCAATACAAATGGACTTCGAGCAAACCATGATCCCTAGTCTGAATTACCAAAATTGGCTTCAAGACCCTTCTGATTTAGTCTCAAGAAGAGGAGGAATACAAAAGGTTTTCAATTAATACTGCTTCTAGAAATCCTTTGCCGAAGATTTAGACAACTATATACTTACACAGTGTAATACTGCTTCTCTCAGTTGCAGAAGCGACATGATATCATGTCTTCAACTAAGATAGCTAACCTCATGGAGGTGCCACCTGTTGCGCTATATGATGGCTTATTGTCAACTGTAAACAAAGATATATATTATCCATCATCTCTTCTTGACTTATGGATTAAGAGCACTCAACCATCACATGATTCACCCTCAGGTCTGTATGAACTTTTTCTCTTTTTTCTTTTTGTGAAACTAGTCAAACTTGACGTTGAAAGGGTTAAGCAGAAGGTAACAAATATCAATGTTCTATGCAGTTAGGATTTCAGCAGACCATCCTCCAGAACCATCATCTACATCACCTCCAGGAGTACATAATAATGACTTCGCAGGATATGTTAGTCTCCTATAATACATCTTTTGGGTTTCTTTTCCATATTTTAGAGGGATAATAATGTCATTCCTGATAAAAAATCTCCAAATGTAAAGGGATTTGAAGAATTTAATGGTAGGCTAGACATCAATCTTAATTCTCCGGTAGAGAATGTGCGGTCGCCGATCCTTGACAAAGGTTTGGGAGTACCTGGATCTACTGCCCATGGCTCACCAGGGAGATCTGGTATGTTTCATCTTTACTTGGTTATCCGATCATTCATATTTCTAAATTATTTGTCGAAGGGTATACCTATAATAACTAACAAATTTGGATGCAGTCGTCCAGCCAGAAATATTTCCAGGAGGAGGAGACAATTCATATTCCGTGAAGACAGCATCTGAACATGGTCATTCCTCACATTCAGACTTGGAAGGAGGAAGGTGATGAAACAATTTAAATTTGCCACTTACAGAATCCAGTTAAATGACCATTTCATTAATTCATATCTGGCTTATCGAATAGAGATTAAAATCATGGTCTTGTTAAAAAGGTTTATCAATGATTGATGCTTCAAAACTATTAATATTAACAGAGACACAAAGAGAAAGCGTTCATCATCCAGAAAGAGTGGTGGAGGGCTTCATGGCTTACCTGAGAATGAAAAGTTCAATAGGTTGTCGGACTTTGTTCCAACACCTGATCAAGGTGCATTACTTCTTAAGGCTTCAGACTAATATTGACATTCTTTATCCACTTAACACATATCTGAGCCTTGTAAGTTTCTTTTCAGAACTTCTTGTGGAGACAGGTCCCACTCAAACACAAGGAAATCCCAATCATTCTAGTGACAAGATAACCGAATCAATCCAAGCGTATGAATCTTTTATTAACCTAAAGTATAAATAATATTTCTGGTAACGATAAAGCTTATTCATTGATTTTGAATGTTACAGTCAGATGAAAGCACATTTTGACACTCATAAATCAGCAAGTGGAGCTCCTCAATTTGAGTCCCTGGATATCCTAGCTGCTGGAATGACCAAAAAATCAGCAGCTATACTTTTTTATCAAACCTGTGGTATTTTTACTCACATCCCTCTAACTTAGAAGTTATATTAATATTTTACTAATGATTAATAAAAAGATCATTCCCAAGTTTCAACATATCTGTTTTAACTTTGTTCTGCATAGTTCTTGCTACCCGTGATGTCCTTAGAGTTGAGCAAAAGGAGCCTTATGGAGAGATTCTTATCTTCAGAGGACCAAAGATGTGATTAATTAAGGTGTGGTTTCTTCAGATTTTAATTCTCTTCATTGAAGTATTGAATGTATAGAGCATTGCTAATGAATTGTTATCTTTAATCGCAGGTGGATGTTGATGTTTAATTTAGGAAGCAGACAGTGATTCCACCATACATATGCAGTCATTCATTAGTTACTACCACATACTCCTTCAATATATATACATAACACAGCTGGATTACACATATAACAACTGCTAGGATTTAAAATTTTAAAATATTTATTACTATTATTATTGCTAGTCATTTTAAAATATTGTTATGCGTAATGAAGTTTCTGTAAGCATTATGTGCATGATTGGATTCAATTTTGAGAGAAGATTGATTTGGTTATCATTGATTTTGATATGTTTAGATACTTTGCAGTAGACTTAATTTTTTGCTTCCACAGTTGATCTTAAAATAAAATTGTGATTTGAAACTTTTGTGTTTAAAATCAATTTTGAGGCTCATATTGTTTTTTACAATATTTTGAGGCTTATATTGTTACCATTTTTTTTAGGCTCAAATATATTTTTAAGCAAACATAAATTGTTTTGCATATTATCTAAAAAACTTGTAAGCAAAATTATTTAAGTCAATGCAACAATTAAAAAGATCCAACCATATAATTTTTAAATTAGTTGACACTTTGTTCCTGTGATGAGATCATAACTATGGACTCTTTTTTTTGACAAAAAAACTACGGACTTATTCTCTTACAGCTAATAATATTTTACATCTATAATTATATAAAAAATTCTTCTCAAAAAATCCTATAAAAAAATATAGTTGACCTCTTACAGAAAATTATCAAGTGTGTATATATATACGCGCACACACCCCGCTGTCTTTAAGTCATTTCATAACATTGAGACAAAGTTTTTAGTGATATTTTTTTATTTGACTAAAAGATTTTGATAGTATTTAAATTCTTACTAAATTTCCTTTTGAAAAAACACTTACCAAATTTCCGAGCTAGTCAAAGATCCACTAAAAAGACTAATTTCTTGAAAGACAGTTGAGTTAAAAATTGTGGACATATTCATTTTATTTTTACTACAAATATGAAATAACATTTTCTTTTATTAAAATATGGAAGTAATAACATTCTCAACCAATATCTGCATAATTTTTCAATATTTCAAGGCAACAGAAAATACATGTTGCGCACACTGGTGTTTTTATTTTTCATTTGGCTAAAAACTAAAAAGCACACCGGTATCTTTTTTCTACGTGCGAAATTAATGTTAGTATTATTTCTTACCATAAATTAATTTCCACATAAGCAAAAAAGGAAATAACAACGCACATGGTAAAGTGGGTGAGTTATGATTATTAATATTCGATTAAGACTCAATAACCCTTTCCCATTTATAAATTCTCACACCCTCTTCTTTCTCTCTCTCAATTCCATTCCCTCATTTTTCTTCACTCAACAAATTTTCCACCGAAATCGGTAATGTGGCCTAATTGGTTAGCTTCACCGAGTCGCCACCACAATTCACCACCACCGTCGCCGTTACCGTTACATTGCCGAACTGGCTCTATCAACTTCACTTGTTCTTCCTTCAAAGACATTGAAACTCTTGTCCAAGAAAAACCTGAACCAAATTTACCAAAATCTCCTTCACTCTTCCGCCGCATCAGAATCTCCACCACCTTTCTCCGCGCTTTATCCGCCTCCCGAACCACAGCTCCACCGCCGCAAACAATCTCCCTCCCTCCCGGTCTCGAAAATCGTGTCGTCATTTACTTCACCAGCCTCCGTGTAATCCGCCGTACATACAACGACTGCCGCGCCGTCAGATCAATCCTCCGCAACTTGCGCGTCATCACCGACGAACGCGATGTATCAATCGACGATCGATTCCGTGACGAACTCAACGAAATCCTGAACAGGAAAAACGTCACTCTCCCGAGGGTTTTCGTCGGCGGAGTTTACATCGGCGGCGTTGACGAGGTGAAACAGTTACACGAAAGCGGTGAGTTGAATCGTTTGATCGAACGGTTACCGAAGTCGAATATGAACGGTTGTGATTGCTGTGGAGGATTCAGATTCGTTGTGTGTGATGAGTGTAACGGAAGTCACAAAGTGTATACGGAGAAAAACGGGTTTAGAAGCTGTTTGGGTTGTAATGTTAATGGTTTGATTAGGTGCCCTGCATGTTTCTTCATGCTGCCGCGATACACCAGATAGTTTGCTTAGTTTTGAAGTTAGTTACAGCTCATAACAACTGGAAGAAAAAAAATCATATCCTATATGATCATTTAACTTAGGGTTTAATTTTAATATATGTTATACATAGTTTGGGTTGAATTGCCATATTATATGACTTGTATGATATGATTATTATATGTGATAATGATGATATGGTATTAGAGCCAGCTTTGATTTGATATGGTGGGTCATGAACATTTTATTAATGATATCACATGTGCAAGGTATACACTTTTTGTGTGATGTATGTGGAGGGTTTCGTGGGCGGGGAACAAAACTTTAAAATTGAAATTATGTCTTGTGTGTGTGGACCGTGTGACATTGGTAGATGATTGTGTTTATCTTTTTCAAATCAAACAATGTAAATTACAAGTCAAATAATGTAAAAGTCCCAACTCATAACTAGGGGTGGACATGGTTTAGTTCGGGATAAAAACTGAGTTGAACTGTTTGCTAAATTTAAAATAACTGAACTGATTGCATTTCGAACTGAACTGAACTGTTTTAAACCGAACTGAACTGTTATTATTAATATCTTTGAAAAAAATATGAAAAAAACAAATGAAATTGAATTTTAGTTACCGAACTGAACTATTTCGAATCGAACTGAACTGTTTTGAACTGAACTGAACTGTTTTGAACTGAACTGAACTATTTCAGTTCAGTTTCAGAATTGTTAGTAATGGTTCAGTTTTTTTTTTTGTTCAGTTCAGTTTTTGGTTTTTTTCCCACCCCTACTCATAACTACATAATTTTAAATTTTAAAGTTACTGCTTTTAGATGTTAAACAACGTCTTAAGGATATTTGTTGGCATTTCAATTTCTTTTAAAGTTAACGAGTAACATTTTATAAGATGACAACTAATGGAATGGTGGTGATGATTTTTTTTTACTGTAACCACTAGTGGAAGAAATTTGGGCTGATAATTTAGGGCTGGCCACCGGATTAGATTTTGTGTTATTAATATATTTGATCAAAACTTTTTATTTTAATGTTGAAGTGGAATCTACATATACAATGTCAGATCTAAACATGCCACATCACTCCAATTTTGAACGTTGAGTCCAATTTTAGAATTTTTTAAAATATAGGGATTAAAATTGCATATTTAAAAACATGGGACCAAAATTCAGAAATTGATATTATGAGAGGATTGAAATTGCAATTTAACCAATAATATAATACAAGACTTCAGTCTCCCTAAAACATGATGTGTTTTTTTGGATAATCTTCAATTGATTGAGCGTAATGATCTTGAGAATGTCTCTCATGGTTAGTTGAGAAGTTAAAAATTTTTACCTCATATCAAGTGATGAAATTATCATGATAAATTATCATGATGGTTGATAGATTCTATAAACTCTTATTTGGCGTAGTTGTCAAATTGAGATTTAAATCGTAAATAAAAAAAATCTATTTTTGAATCAAACTTATTAGTATTACAAATACCAAGATAGATGATTGATAAAAAATGACGATTTAAGTAACAACACGTGGCATATAACAAAAACGTAAGTTGATGCATCACATATATGAACTTCTAAATAATTCAATATTCAAGTTATAATTGTAAAAAAAAAAAAAGTTTTAAAACAAATTATAAAAAAGATAATTGGCTGGCTATTCTAAGTTGACCAAAAAGTGACCTCAAAGTTGTCATGCACTTAAATGTTAAAATAAAATAAATCATGTTCCTCCTTTGATCCAAGGATACCTCGAAAAATGACACCAACTATTTTAATTTGATAATGAAACATTGTACCATGAATTTACTTTGATTGTTTTCAATTTGTTTGTATTGCTTACTATTACCTTCAGGGGTAGCAAAAGCTTGAGGGCTAAGAAAAAACGGTAAGTGGCAAATCACATGTATAGTTCTTCTAATGTGATGGAGGTTATTCTCTTATAATAGTTGCAAAACCACATTTGCTACCACTCCCACAAAGGTTAAATGCCAATTTGGAGATTTTTGTCTTGTTGAAATGTTGGTTTAAGATCAATTTCCATGACAGTGAAATGCCTCATTTTTGTTTCTCTTTCAGGTCAAAATTAATTTTGTGATTCAGGTCCAGTTGAACTGCAAAATTCTTGTAACAGTGCCTCTGCTGAATTTTCAAGGTTATCAGTTAGAATTTTTAAACTTAACCAAATTCATGTCTTATTCAAGATCGTAATTTTTATCGCTTTGGTCTGATGGCAATTGCTTTTAATAACACAAAGTTCCGGTTCACGTTTCGTTTGTAATCTTCATACATACAATTATGTGTTTTCTAGCGCAAATTCCTCTGAGCTAATGGTGCACGCAAGCCCTACGATCTCTTTGGAGGTAGAAGACCGAGAATGAAGAGTTCAAGAAAACCTGAGCAAAGGAGATTGATGAAGATAACAATATGGATATGAAGGGAGGACGAAAACGATGAAGATAAAATTCCGTCTGCATAAAGATATTAGAAAAGCAAGACAGCAAGCTAAGGAACATGCAGACCTAATTGATGCCGATGACAGGAATAAGTTAAGTGTTTGGTCCGGTAGTGACGAGGAAAAGACACTGTGGACCGGTGATAAAATGGATAGTGATGAGGATATTCCTACATAAGCTAACCCAAACGAAAGAAGTGATAGGTACATAGATAAGGTTTTCGAGTTTGATGAAATGCCGAAATTCAAAACCATCTCTGAGCTTTTGAAAGCCAAACAAGAACTGGAGGAGTTGTTGCCAGGAAATCAAGCTAGGAAGATTGCAATTGAGAATGCTTTGGAGAAAGTAAAGAAAGGTCCAGATGGGAGGTATACAACTGCATGGAAGTTATGAGTGGTTTAGATATTTTAATTGGAGCATTTGAAAACATTGTTTCAGGACGTGAGTATGAAGAGCTTAGACAAGGAGGGCCTAAACAGCTAAATATTCAGTTTTCTAAGGACATACAAGCAAGGATGAGTGATCCAAATTACAAATTTTCACCTGAATTGAAATTGAAACCAAAGGGAAAGCTTGTTTCTAGAAAGCACCGTGTTTTTGTTGAAGCTACAAAATGTTGCTTTTGCAAAATCACTGCGATTTTGCAAAACTCACCACGATACCAAACATGCACTTAATTAAAGATCAACATGTATTGGTATCACTAACAACTAAATGAAAAGTATGAATGAGTAAGATCAAGTCAATAGAAAATTCCAATCAAGGAATGATCTCTAAACTCAAATAAAAAATCAAATACAAATAAATGGCTTCAATCCGTCTCTAACCCGCCCATTTCCAACCAAATAAAAACTACATCAATATCTCAATAAAGGCATAACTATTTTCATATCCTTGTGTTGGGCGATAGAAACTCAAATAATCGAGCAGGATGCATTTAAATTCTCTTCATGAAGACATCATCCAATGCAACTTACAACTATAGATAGACCATTAAGATAATAGAAAAGCAGAACAGAAATGCAGCAAAGAAACACCGCGGATAAACCAATTGCAAATCATACAACAGATCATTGTTCAATTGCCATTTACATTTCAAGTAGGTGAATGATATTAAAAAGAAATCAAGTTCAAAATAACTTATGACACTGAAAACTATAGTTCAAATGCAACAGATACAAGGAGAAAATCAGAATCTTGTGCATATTGCAAAGTAACAAAGAAATACAAAGTGTTACTTGATCAATGTCCCATTATGCCACAGCCAAACAAAGTGAGAAAAAAAAGTCTTGTAAAAATTGGATGTACTAAATAATTTGATCAATGTCCCATTATGCAGTGTTGCTTGACTGCTTTCTTAAATTAACTATATAGTTTCTTCATATCTTAACAAATGACATTTTGTAAAAAAATAAAAGTAACAAACTAATCATCAGTGATCAATAATTAAGTGAAAAATTCCCCATAAAAAATAAACCTAATCCAAAATCAAAGCATCCTATGCACCATTGTGAAAGCCAATGCGACAAATGGCCCATCAATACTTCCAGACAATTCAACTTTCTCTCCATTCCTAGATTGATCAAGAGCATAATTACTAACATCAATAGGACTCGGCAAAAAACTTCTTACACCATAAATAAGTAGTCCTAGCCCCGTGGGATCCCTAGTGCCACCCATGAAAATTGGTACAAATTTCCTTGCTATTGTAGCCCTATGAATTGCACCATCAAGATCAGAAGTGGATATATCGTTGCCGTTACGAAAAGCTTCAGCAAGTTCAACATCAACCTCTGACACAGTTTCAATGAGCTCACGCCTTTTTTCTAACACAAGTGATTTCATATCTTCAGATACTTCTTCATATCTAGGATGCCCTCGTCCGTCGTATGGATCCTCGTTGAAATGATTAAAATCGTGGGATTCTAACTCGACAAGATCAACAAGCCAATGGAAACAATCTTCCCTACCTATTGGAAGTTGAATCGGAGCACAACGATGATTAAGCTTAGACTTGACTTCATCTACAACTTTTGTGATAGAACAACTATCTATTTTTAAATTATTATGTTATTTATAGTAAGCAAGTTCCTTAAGCTTAGGCATGTGAAACTCTACTGTTACAACACAAAAGGATAAAGGAAAATTCATTATCATCTCATTAACTGAAATGAAAGGATCGGCATTATATCAAATTGTGAAATAATACACTTTATGGTAATACTAGCTTTGAATGAGCTGCACCATCCCATGCAGACTCCTATGTAATTAGCTTTCTACCATCCTTATTCATTTTTGAAGACAAACCACTAAATGATAGTGTGGAAAAGAATCTCATGAGTTGTGTCATGTGGAGTGCAAATTGAATTTTGATTGGGCAATGCATGTGGAGTGCAAGAGTGAAAAAAGCCAGAGTGTGTGGACAAAATCAAAAGTTATCAAATCATCATAAACTCATACTCATGTAATGTTTTACCAAATCATCATAAATTCATACTCATGAAATGAAAATATTTGTTTAAATATATTGATTTTGATTAAATTGTTTTTGTAAAATTAATTTTATTTAAAAGTGAGTTGAATGCATAGTCGTTTATGTTTAAATATATTTAGGTGATAGAGTGTGGAAAGGCACATGTGTTAAAATAGAACTTTTAATCTCAAACATATATTTTAATCTAATGGTTGATAAAGCCTTCTTACATTCTCACATAACAAACTCATTCTTGCTAGATATGTCCTATATATATGTGTGTATGTATCTTCTCTATCAAAATGCAAATCAAATCTCCAACAAGCCATAACTAACAAATGGTTAGTTTTTTTTATAATATTTTCTTCATTTGCTTGTTCACCTCTATATATATTCTAGCACATCGAACACAGATACCACTTCTTTTTTTAAATTATTTGATGTAACCAACCAAGATTATGAGATGAGGAAGAGGAGGGAAAAATTTATAATATACAGTCTAACCAATGTGTCGGACCAAGTATTTCTTGCAAGAAAAGCAAAGGTGAGGAAAACAGTTCCCAAAAGAAATGATCCTTCAACGGTGGAAAGGCAATGGTGGAATGGTATTACCTTTAATCTTTTAATTGTCTCTTATCTTGTTTTTACATAAAAAGGGTCGCTTCCTATTCACAACTTGAATCTCAATTTGATAACCATGGTTGAAACTATATAAATAACTTATATTTTCAAAGGTGGCTTTTGAAATCACAGAAAGCCATGCAGTTGTTCAAGGCTCAGACAAATATTTTTGGTTTGGCAAGCCTCAATTAGTTCTTCATCTTATCCATTTTTCCTTGTTAGTGTAATAATTGAATATAACCACATGTGTTAGTGTCTCAATATGCATTTCAAAAGTCACCGTAAGCTTGAAACTATTGAAGCATTACCATTTACCACCATAAACTAATCTAGCTGAACTCATGTTTTGAAGGGTTCAGGTGCTATGCCTCAGTGCCTCTGCAGCAACATGACCCTTCCGTTATATATGCTCTGGTTACACAGGTACTACTCATTTTAGTTTTGTGAGTTTCTATTACTTGATGATTAGAGTCACTCTTTTTCTTTGATTGATGTCTTTTGAGGAAAAAAAAATTGGATAAACAAATATTAGTAGGTCGGTGATTATGTTAGTTTTCAGGGTTTTGATCCGCTTATTATAAGGTATTGTTAGTCCTCGCCTTATTAGTTGGTTTGTAGGACCAAGTTAGAAGATAAGTCCAAATTTTAAGATGGTATCAGAGTTTACCCTTCATCAATTGTTGAACCACCCACATTGTCCATGATCCATAATCTATTCTCCTTAATTGTTTTGAAGTTATTTTAGTCTAATTGAGATGATAAGTCATATTACAAACTTTTGATTTTCACGACACTGTCCTCATTTACCATCATTTATACATGCAAGTACTAAGATTTCAAAGTTGGTAAAACTTTTGCAGACAGGAACAAGAATGAAAATATCAATATTTGATGAGCAAACATCAAAGGCCTTCAAATAAGGGCACAATGTTGTTAAAACGAAGCGTGGACCGAAACCAGGAAAGCCGAGTGTTCGGGCAGCCGATTCAATGGTGCACTCTATTAGCCCCACGCTACACCAATACAAAACCACCGGTCACTCAACTCGCACTGTTTCAGCCTATGACGACCAAGATGGTTACCAAGCTGATATTGAATTGTCTCCGACGTCACCAACATCAAATTTGCTAGCAGTAACATGATATGAGTTGTCTTGTAAGTACTGATTGATTTTGCTATCGGTTTACCCTTTTGCATGTTGAGTGTAGAAGAAGAACAAAGAGGAATTAATATGCATGCATTTTTGTATAAAAGTTGGGAAATGTTTGATGTATTAATTTGATCATGTTTGAAATTCCAGTAAAAGAAGCTGGGCACTCGAACTGGGGACCAAAGACTTAGAATTTGCAATGGGAATGGCTTACTGCCAACAACATATGCATGAGTTCTTCAGCTGTCCACATAAACCGATGACCACGCCGCAAAATTCTTGGATTTGAGTTTCTCCGACGAAATAGATTCAGGCATTCATCCGAAAAAGAAGCCTAATGGTAGAAAAGACATCGATGCAATCAATAAGTCCAGCAAGTAATGTTTATAGCTGTGGTGTTCATAGTTACTGGTCGAATTCCTTATTCGATTGATAATTGCTCAGTTGAAAACTAGGCATCACATTATCTAAAATGGGACAAACCTCTCAAGGAAATGGTAGATCCAATTCTAGAAACTTAACAAGAAGATCAATCAGGTGGAATACGTTTCTGAATTGATTAGAGTTTTTGTTGATCCCAATTCGGAGAAGAGACCGACTATGAATGAAGTCAGTGAGACAAAGAGAACGAAAATGTCACCTGATTTTACAGTTCCAAAACTTTCTCCACTTCACTTTGATGGGATGAGATTGAGATTTTTTCTGCATAATCATGTTGAACTCAATCAATGAATCAGATTTTAGTTAGTAAAAGAGAGACAGACAAAGACATGATGTTGATGTAATATTATGATCCTCGTATGCATTGCTATGTTTTTGATTAAAAAGTTGTTAAACAACTTAATAATATCATGAGCGTTTATCTAAGTTTTTATATGTAAAGTTATTTATAACAAAAGTTAAAATAAATGCAAACTATTTCTACACAAGTTTTATAAGATGTTCCTTATAGGCCATTCTAAAGAGATTATAAAAATAAGATGAAAACATCGTATATATTTTTGAATTTTAATAAGCGATGTCAAATCGTCTAAGTGTGTGTTATGATTGAGCTGTTAGCAACAGCCCCCATGACTATGTTATTTTTAGAAGTTTCGATGTATCGTTTTTGGTTGATTTTAGTGTTTGTGTCGGTAGATAATTTTAAATGGGCCTAAGTCATAACATATGAACACAAACTAAAAAATATATATTCAATTTTGTTAAGACTTAAATACGCTTTGGGTATCCGTATTTTAAAAAATTAGTTATTTTGGTCCTTCTATTTTACTTTTTTCGTAATTTTGGTTGCTCGTACCATTTTTGGGTATTTTTTATGATGTGGCAACGCTTATTAGGCCAGGTTAAATTTCCAAGTTGGCAGACATATGTCTAAAAAAGCATTGTCTTGTCGTAAACAAATGCACCACATCATCTAAAAATGATCAAAAATTGAGATGAGAAGCCGAAATTGAGATGAAAAGTAAAATAGGGAATTAAAAACCGATTTTTAAAATAGGGAACATGAATCTTGCAAGAATGACCAAGAACATGAATCTTTGTAGAGCTTGTGCTTTGAAACAGTGTGCTTCTTGTTTCTTGAGTTTCTGCTGCTGTTCTTCGAATGACGAAGGTAGTTGAAGTTGTGCTGTTGTTCTTTGAATGAAGAAGGTAGTTGAAGTTGAATCTTTCTTGAGTTATAATCTTAATCTTAGTACCAACTTCATCGAAAGTGGCACTTAGATCAAATGAAAAATCACTATTGTTCCTGTTGTTGAACTTGAGAGCTTTCATTCTTACCAAGAGAAATTGTTTTTTTTCTTAGGAATTTGAAAGACATTTGCCTTGAAGGAACTCTATCACCAGAACTTGTTGTTTTCTTTTTCTTTAGAAGGCATGTTCATGAAAATGAAGGTTCTAGGAGCCTGCTGGAATATCACAGACAACATCGTTGTCCTTACCGATACTGTCATAATCGTACTTCACCTCTCCAGAGATCTTCTCCTTCCCCGTAAGCCGCCGCAGTGCCACCAGTCTTGAATCCACCTTCTACTGGTCAAAATGCTTCTGAAGAACAAACTAATAGCATATCATCAAAGAAAAATCAAGTGCCTACTTTTTCTGGAGTCACTACAAGAAAAAACGCATTTTGCGACCTTTAAAATGGCTGATTGCGACTGTTAGAAGGGTCGCAAATGTACAATTGCGACAGTTCCCCAACAGGCGCGGATGTTGGGGTCGCAACTGTCTTTTGCGACAGTTCAGAGAACAGCCGCACCAACTGTCGCAAAGTATGTGGTTTAATTTATATTAAATGGACTTGCGACCCCTCACAACAGTCGCAGATGTATAGTTTTTTTTAAAAAAAATAAAATTGAATGAGGCAATTTTTGTTGACAATTTAAATAAATAAATTGATAAACGCTTAAAATACGTAAATATATAACTAAAAATATTCAAATCTCATTCATACAATTCATTCAAGAGTAACAATCAAAACTATAGATAAATTACATAGTTTAAACTACAAAATTAAATCCAACATATATAATTCAACTCCAAAAACAAAAACATGCTAACACCTAAAAACAAAAAGATGTTGTCAGCTAAAAAACCAATGCCAAACGAAACTGCAGCGGGACCACAAAATTGATAAAAGAGCTTCAACAATGATTGGAGAAGCGAACATGAACTGATGACCTTGCAAAACAAAATTGCAACTGCACAGACAACCAGAAAACTAACTCAAGCAGAAAAAAATTCACAACGAACTGCAGGAAACAACATGAAAGGCAACCAACATCCAAAAAAACTCAAAGAGACATATAGCTGAAACAAAACAGTGTGAAATGCATCAACAAGGTTTCTTTTAATTTATTCAAACAAGGTTTCTTCTTCTGAACCATTAAGTCACACAATAACAAGGTTTCTTCTTCTGAACCATTAAGTCACACCATAACAATTGATCAAACTAATGAGCAGCTAAGGTTAAAGTTGACCTAAAACAAAACAGTTTTAACTTGCTTACCTCGTCAGTCATATACTTGATCTTCTCAATTGTACTATTACTCCAAGCTACATGGAATCAAATTTCCCCCTGTAGCAAATTAGCCGCAATGAATAACTTTCTATACCTCAACACCAACCACTAAAATGTTATCATATCAACCACTAAACATATTCGTAGGTTGTTTGTGGCCTAAACTAGAAAAATAGACAGTTGGGTTCTGCAAGTAGCAGGCAAGTAATTCAGCTTCATAATTTAAATAGATACATATCAATGCAGAGTCTAGACTGTCTAACCGGTTTATTAGTTTTTTTTTTGTGCTTGTTATTCAGCTTCATAATGAAATATTTAAACTAGTATAATTTTACTCATATACATATACAAATCTTGTTATGTCTATGTAGAGCTTTGGTGGATCATTAGTTATGTGATACTAAAATTTGTTGGGTAGGTTTGTTAGTTACTTGGGTTAGATTGGCAAGTTATATAAACATATAAGTCATAGCTTAGTGCTTAAAAAAGCATAATAGAAACTGAGATAGTGTTTCATTGATCTTGCATTAGAGAACGAGTGAGTGAAGAGCATAAGCTCAAAAACTAAGAGAAAGTCTTGTACCTCAGTAAGTCTTGTACCTCTAAAATTCTTTGATCACAATTGCTCCTACATATACAAAATACCAAATATAGCTAAATATTACTTGCAGAACGTTACTTGATTATTTCTATAGCATTTCTTCTAGTCTCGTCTTTGGCATAAAAAAAACTAATAAGACAACGCATCAAACCTCGGCTTGGTGTCCTGCTTGAAATACTACACCAATAGCATCATTTATCACCTGCAAGTAGCAATATTTAATATTAAAAAATGAGTAATGCTAAATATAGCGAAAACGTGGATCACGAATTTGCCCCGAACAATACAAAGACCATCCACAACGCAAATATTTAAGGTGTTTTTTCACTCATTTTTACAAGCAAAATGTTACGCTAGTTGTTAGCAACAGTGGTGGCAATTAAAGTATGTCTTAGTGATAAGAATGCTATTGCTAATGATCAGTTTCAATCATCTGATAATTGGTTACTCATCAACATTAAATTATGCTTAATTCACTTCCAAAGCCAGTCATAAATTGCATATTTGATAGCAAAAAGAGCTCTCAATTGATGTGATTAGGTGCTTTGGTATTTCATGAAACTAACACGGCTATTTCTTTGAGAAGATTAAGTAGTGGCTTGAATAAAAACTCTGGAAAAATATAATCTTAGTCTTAACCTGTGACAGATTCAAATCTTAATATTGGCCACGAAAACAGAAATAATAATGATAGTAATGTTAATAAAATAAACTAGTTAATATCGGTATGATAAAGAGCATGCTAGATAATGTTGAAGTATCCTTTCCTTTTATGTAGCCTACATGAGGTATTCATCATGTGATCAGATGGTTTAGATACCGCTGAAGCAAAATACAGGACAAAAATAGGAAAACCACTTGGTTTGTGCAACTCTTGGTGATTGAAAAAAGAAAATATTCAGAATCAGATTCAATTATTATATACATAGATACTACATATGAGAATTAGTTAATATCCCACAAACAAGCAGCAAACTCAATTAGGAGCTTGAAATAAGCCATTCAGTTATCACATAAACTAGGATTAAAATTTAGAACTAGTATCTCACCTTTTCAGAGACAAGTGTACTTGATGAAAAGGAATGCTATTAAATCAACCAAAGATAGCAAACTTCAATTAGGTAAAGATGCTGCATAAAACAAAGAAAAGGTGTTAATTGCTATTCTATAAGGTTTCTAAATAAAAAAATAGTACTGAGTTGCATAAATATAGCTCAACTAAAAGTTTAAATTTAAAAGCTAAATTTAGTGTATTGAATTGTAGGTCAGCCAACTACCATGAGGGATTCAATCATAAGTCTCAACTCTAAAAAATAGATGAATTTTCAAGTTGGAATTCTAAACACAGTGACACACAACAACAACAGTGACACGAACATACAGTACATCATAAATGTATGTTTGTTCTAACGTTGAAGTAACTTAGAACCAAAACTAAATGAACAAAAAACATCAAACATTCCTAGAAATAGATGATCCTCTTGTTCATCATTCCAAGCTACCTGCACATAATCCAATCTTTCTACAATTACATAATCCTTTTGTTTACTATTTTCTTTAATTTCATCTTTAAACCTTTACACCTCCAACTTTACTATTACAACTTATAGGCAGAACAGTCACAATCATAATTCTATATATCAAAAACCATGGCCTGTAGAAATCATAAAAATCAATTTGATTTGAAGCAAAATGATAAGACAAGGAAATCAAAAAGATAAAATGAGGCAATCTATAAGACGAGGAAAGCTAGTTATCTAGTACCTTAAGCTTGACACCTATTTACTTGTAAACTATGATCCAATCTCTTGTAGTTAATCTTCACCAAATGACTTCATTCAAAAGAATCTCAAAATGGCTGCAACAGGACAGAAGTAGGTGATATATTTAAATTAAGAATTCAAAGCCATATTAGATGCGAATAGTGAGAAAAGAATTAAAAGAGAAGCAGTTAGGATACCCTTGTAGAAAAGAACCTTATATCAATATTACCTCTACACTTTTCCAACAAGACTTCTTCCCACTACTTGAGGTTCCATTCTTCCTCATGTTGTTCCTTGGTCCTGTTATAGAGTGAATTCTTAGCATAATGACTAATTAGTGATGAAATACATAATGAATATCAAAAACCATACTTCTTCATCTAAGGATTTATGAAAAAAATTAAACAAACCCAACTTTAAAAATCCTCCTACTCATCCTTTGTACCACCATCTTTATGTTTTTGAACAAACAATAATATTAATTAAACCCAAATAATCCACTCAAGCCGAGACGGACGGGACAGAAAGAACAGCATACTAGACCAGCCTATAGCAGAAGCTATGCGGCCCTAAAACAGAAGAGAAAAAAAACAGCCTCCCAAAAACAAACACAACACAGCCGAACAGCAAGACTAGCCAATAGCAGAAATAAAAACTACCCCAACAACAGACATAACAAAACGGCCCCAAACATACAAACAATACTCACCCAAACAACATAAAACTCTTAAAACAGAAGAGCATCTGCTTAAAAATCCTTTGTACCATCTGCAATTAAAAGATAAATCAATATGAACCTAACACTGAAGAGCACACCTGCCAAATTTGCAATGATAAATCAGGGTATTATAAAAACACAGACTTCTTTGAGAAAACAAGTTAACATAAATGTAAACATCACAATACTCATCATCTTATGATCAGATCTGTAACTAATATGTATAGACAATGAAAACATCACTAACAAAAACCACAACAAAACAAATCTACAAATCAAATTGACCAAGCAGATAGAAACCCTATATCAAAATTCCCAAATCTTAACATAGCAGCAAACCCTACTAAAAAATCTTCAAATAAAAATAAACTAAGACCCAAAATCACAACATAGAAGCAAAATAAACAATATATAAAGATGAGTATTGTAATTCATTTACCTTATTGGGGTTCAAATGAGAATAAGGACTGGATGCAAGGGGGAGAAAGGATTGAACAAAGCTTCGATTGAGATTGAATCTGAATCTAAACCGAACAAAGCTTTGAGAGTGAATCGATTGAGATTGGAAAAAGGAAAAGTGAACAGATTGAGCAAAGCTTTAAGGGGAACGGTGATTCAGTTTCAGATTTAGTGAGAGCAAAGCTTCGATTGAGAAAAGCATTGAGGGGAACATTGATCGATTTCAGATTGGGTGAGAGGGTTGATAACGGTGAGAGCAAAGCTTTGAATGGGAGTGAGAATTGGTTTTAGGGTCTTAAAGTTATGAGAGAGGGATACCGAAAGTATGAGAGCGGGAGACAATATTTGGGCAAAAAGTTACAAGTGAAAGGCGCTTGAAGGAAAAAAAAAGGCAAAAAAACCTGCGATTGTTGGGCCTACCGGTCGCAGTAACCGTCGCAAATGTCTATTCTGCAACAGTTCAGAGACAGAGGTCGCAGAGCAAGTGTCGCAAAATGCTTTATTTCTTGTAGTGTAAGATAAACAAGTTTAACAAAAGTTATCAAGTGGTGAGTGTGTGATCTCAAATATTAAGTGATTCAGAATGCTAAAAAGACAAGGAATGCGAAAGACAAAAGTGTCGAAAATATGTTACCAAGTTGCCCTGATGCTGGTACGTCGATGAGGGAAATGAAGGCAGATACACAAAGGCCAACAAAGATGTCGATAACTGCATAAATTACAATTACCCAAATATAAAATCAATCTATAGAGAGAAAAAATCAAATAATTGAGTATAAACAGAAAACGAACCAGCAGAGATCTGAAAAAGACACTCAAATTTTACAAATAAACAAAACACAAGGAAATGAAAGAAACAAGAAAATGACACAAATTATTTGTGTCATTATAGAAGTACCTTTTAAACAAGCCACCCGTTGAAGCTCCAACGACCAATTTTGTTATAGCATACTTCGTTACTTCCTCTGCCACTGCAGATGCCACATCATCTGATTCAATCACTACAATTTCTACATGCACCTGTTTCAACAATAGTATAAGAATGCAGTTCCTATAGTGCACTATTTGTTCAAATTAATCTTCATGAAGAACAATATTTTACCTTTCTCTGCTCACACATTTTCTTAAAAGGTAGACACATTTAGATCATTTATATCTTCAGACCCTGATTATTTTATTTTATCATAATCATAAAAATCAACTACCTAAAAGGAGACATGTAGAGTTGTAGATAATTTATCAATAAAAACTATTATGCAAGTTTTTCAACGCGCAAGAGTGGTCACATATTTCAATTTTAAGATCATATTTATTCATATTTTGGATTCAAATTAATGAACTCAGTAAGGCGCAATAAGTGATAATTACATTCAGCCACGTCGCAATGTTTGAGAATTGGGGTTCAACTCATCTTCATTCGTGGTAATGAAGACAAATTCAACCTAACACTCTCCCTGACTATGCTCCTTCTAACTTCAATGACTACTACCATAACAGAAGGTCTAAAACAGATTTTGGTTTTGGTTAAAAAAAAAAAAAACAAATTTTGGTAATTAATGAAAATAATAATGAACATGTTTGAATGACCAAATTCAACTACAATATTCATTACTATATTTTAATAAACAACAGTGTTTAATTAGTTCCTATTTCCAAAAGGTAAAGTATGAATATTAAACAAAAACATGTCAAATTAATTTTTCAAAATAACCTCTAACAAGTGTTTGTGCTAGATCAACAACTAGTAACAAAACAACAAATTAAAGAAAATCGAAATACTCAACAATCCAAACATAGCTGACAAGACAAATGTAGAAGAAAACAAACCATTTACCTTGAAGAAGTGAAGTAGGAGATCTGAACAAGTGTGAACAACGAAGTGAAACACGACGAAACCCGACAGCGAGTCCGAATTGTACGGCGTGGTGGTAACGCGAAACCCAATGAAGTGAACGACGAAACCCAACTACGAAACTCAATTAAAGTAAGAGTTGATTGAAGATTTCTAAAAAATAAAAAGAAATTAAACGCAAATCCTTTACCTTCTGCTTCGTACCGAGAATCCTATGGTTCATGCCCGGACAAGACGAATAGCTGGGTTTGCGGTTCATGGTTGAGCATCCAAATCGACGTCACCCTTTCTCTCTCGTGTTGTGATAAGCTGAAATTTTCGTGTTCCTTTTGATACGAGAGGTAGGGTTTGTTAGTTTTGGGGATTTTCAGAGCAATGGAATTTGGGGTTTGAGATACGGAGAGGAAAATTTTAGGGATTATTTGGGAAAGTTGAGGATTTTGAGTGTGATTGGGAAATTTTGGGGAGAAATGTTAAAAATGCTGCGACACTTGCACAAATTCAGTGTTGCAAAATTGCCAATTTCTTGTAGTGAAATCATTATTGTGAAAAAAATTGAAAAGAAGTGAGATCGAAACGCAAACCCATACCTTGAAATAGTAGCCTCCTTCTTCTTCTTGCCGTCCTTTTCAATTTTCAGACCACTGCAGCACTGGTTGCAATGAAGGAGATGAAGAAGAAGAACTGCCATGAAGAAGAAGAAGAAACGATGTAAATTTGTTTTCTGTTTAATCAAATTAAAATTAATTATATCATAAAATAAAAGTCCCAAAGTGCAAAACTCACAAGTTTGATGGTGCTAATTCTATAATGCAGTCAAACTTACTTGTTCCATGCTGTCAAAAAACTATTGGCTATTTTAGGTTGGAGTATTGGTACATACAAATATATGGGTGTACCATAGAAGGAGCCATTCATTAATTAGTCGTTTTTATATTAGTCGTTTTTAATTGGCCTTGTGTTTTACGCG
>Ga0315914_1003750_pt1 | contig 22988 bp, 6 predicted proteins | sample MpolenodulesMG_FD_203920 | JGI IMG/M metagenome (GOLD analysis project Ga0315914, IMG submission 203920) | Medicago polymorpha root nodule microbial communities from Los Angeles, California, United States - elongated nodules | ecosystem: Host-associated > Plants > Roots > Nodule | place: USA...
AGTGTAATTTAAGTATCTTTGTGGGGAGGGGAGGGAGTGTAATTTACTCTTTTGTTTATAATAACAAGTGATGTAACATGCATAAAACTTTTTTTTCTCCTTAAAAAATGGATTAAACATTTTCCAAAATAAAACATATCCGCACGGATCCCAAGTCAAATGGAAGTGAGAACCGACGTGTTTTCAACGTGTCTCGTCGTCAAAGAGCCCTAAGTCGTGACCTATATCCTACTTTAACTTAGTAGTTAGGGTCAGGACCAATAACACGTTATTGCTAGACATTACACGTGTGAATTGTTATGACTTTTGATCTTTTTCCCTTTTGTTTTCTGCATATTTGAAAAAGAATACAAACGTTGACGGGGCAAATGAATGAATGAATGCATGGTATACAAAGGATGAAGAAAAAGAAGAAAGCTCCAAAGTCATGTGCCAAGTTTGATGAAATGACTGATCGTTAAAGAACAAAAACTATGTGTTGGTTTGGTCGGCTAATTGTGCTGAAATGATGTTACTTTAATTAATTAGGTCTCAATAATTTGACACTGCCGCCTAGTCAGAAACTGGGCACATATCATATTCAATGTCTCATCTTTTATGAGTCTGGTTTGGTACGCAATAGCATACAAATATAACGTTGCATGCACTTCATTTTAGCCCTAGTATTGTGTCCATATATCCATAACAAATTCAGTTTAGGTCACAACTCCAAGAGTTTTGTTGGGTCTAATACGCAACAACTAAGTCGCTTTTGAAAAATTAGGAAATGGAAAGGAATTTTTTTATTTATTGAATTGATGTTTTTTTTTACAGCAAACAAATTTTTGATGTGGGGTGTTTGTTTTTGTGGGTTGATTATCCTTTATACTTTTTTTAAAAAAAAAATTATAGGTTAAATAATCTTCATACTTTCTTATCAAATAAATTTTATTGTTAAAAAAAATGAGATCTATCATGAATACAAGACATATATAGACTAAGGACTAGACCAAAAACCTGACCAATGTAACAGAAAACCAACATACAAAAACCTAAATTGATATTAATTAATGATCATTTTACAATTGTTAAATGATCATTGTAGAGGATATGATGCCCTAATTAAAATGATTTAGCTAGACAAATCTATAACTAATTTATCATATTATATATCTTTATGTAAATTAATTTTTTTGAGTTTCTTTTTAGTCTAAAATGTTAGGACCGTTGGCCATTGAGCCGACGCTGATTTTCTCATAGGTATTAAACTTTTCTCCTTAATATATAGTTTCATTATTTTGTTTTCTTGGATGGTTTGTGTTCCTAATTGAATTGATTCTGTTGTTAATTAATTAGCACATGGCTCCAATGGTTGAAGGTGAATGAATTGAAATGTCAACACCAGAAAACAGACACATAAAAGGTGACATCTTTTGTAAAAGCATCCTATTATATATGTGTCGACATACCAAACTGACTATGCCTTTCATCTTTTTCTATTATTGTTTTCTTAATTCAGTGATAAAATAAAGCCCACACCCAATTATAATACTACGTTTCAATTCATTCGTTGACACAGAATCCAGTCATCTATTGTATTTACTTTCTTACACTTATATATGATTTGTTTGATTCAGAAAGTAAAATGAATTTTTAAAGAAGACTATTAATTAGATGATTTTGCAATGTTTATTTGGAAAGGATAAAATTGAAAGCAAAAGGATAAATTACATTATTATGCGCATGTTTGTTTGAGTGAAAAGGTGAGAAGAAAGAAAACATAATCATATTGTATATATTATTGGGAAAAACGTAACTCTCACGATGGATAAGACTCTTGATAAGAGTTTATAGATAAGATCGATTCTTTGTAAGGACGAGTTAAATTCAATTTCAACATAGTATCAGAGTCTATAGATTTGGACCATCCACTCTTTATATCCATATACACAAAGTAGTGTTGGACGTGAGATGTGTACCAGGAAAAACACGTGGTCAAATCCCACATTGGAAATATCATACTCTTGATAAGAGTTGAAGCTGGCACACCCCAACTTAAAAATTGGTTTTGTAAGGGTGAGTTAGGTCCAATTTCAACATAAATGACATCTTAGATGGAAAATAAAAGTTTACATTTTTTTTACTATCCTATTCAACGTATGATTTCATTTATAGTATAACTCATTCTTTTAAAACTGACTTGTAAAGTTAGAAATGCTCTTTATGTTTAAACCCATATTTTCTTTTTATTTTTTTTATCTTTTTTATTCTAGTGGGTTAGCTCCTATTTTGTGTCATTCAAATATACAAAGTATTGGTATAAAGCCAGTCTTACATAGTCATAAGATCAAGTACATAGTGCTTAGGCATAAACACAAAATAACAAACATACAATCAGTTTTTTAATAACTATCAGGAAAGTACTAAGCATTTGATTTTACGATCAAGCCATAAAAAAAATAAAAAAAAGAGGAAAAATAATCGAGACAGAGCAAAGAGAATATTGTATAAAATATAGATAACTTTCTATCTATTTTCTTTTGATTTCTCTCCCTCTATTTTTTTTATTTTCAAACATGCGTATTGTTGTTATATATTCCATCTATCTTTTATTTCTAACATAATCAAAATTATATCATAAATCATTAATTGAATACAAATGGTAATCTAACTCATAATAAATAGTACAAAGAATACACCTATGAAATAAAGCAAGCCCACTCTATCAGGTTTATACACCATTTTAAAAATATGAATATTGCAAGGCTCCTATATTAACTTTAACCAAGAATCATATCTTAGATGGGGATCATAATGATAACCATTAGCATATCCTACAAACACTGTACAGTATTTGCTTATGAGCCAAGTAATTTAATGTTTTGTTATCACTTGTTTATCTGAATCGATTCTGTCTAGCTAGTAGCATTTCTATCTTAGGCAACAAAAGTCTTTAACTTCTTCTCAACTACTTGAGCTCATTAGACTCCAGAAAAACCTACATTGAATATCAAGACAGTGACAGAATACCTCAAATGATATAAAGTTTAATCTTCTAATTAGGAATTTAGAGAGGAAAATGAGGTAATTTTTTAAAACAAACATATATCATGCATCTATTTAATTAGTTCTTTATCTGAATGCATTAAAGTTGGAGTTTCGTATTATATGCTGATGTAGGATATCTTTATGATCCTCATAAATCTCAGTCATATTAGAAATCAGATGATCATAGAGATGAAGGTTTATCTCATAGAAAAAATAATTGATGAAAGAATGTAGAAGTAATTACATTTTTCTGCTTTTTAAGGAGACATGTTATAGGTTATGATTAATTTCAAGGGGAATTATATGTTGTATATATGTTGCTGACATGGTGCCTAATTTTTATTCTAAAGGTTTCTCATAATATGGTTATCATAGTTTCCTCAAAAGTATCTCATAATATATTTCCATGTCCACAAAACTTTATTGATCAGATTATTTTATACAAAGATTATAGCTAGTTCATGGGGAACAACCTTCGAATTATAGTTTCCAAAAAAAAAAACTTCGAATTATAGTTTTAAAAAACCGAGTGGCGACCATAGTTGTACGAGGTTAACCGACGATGCATTGTTGGTGTAAATTAGTTTACGGGGAAAATTCATCAAATAGGAACATAAGACTACTTTATGATAAAAAAAATTAAAATAACGACTATATACTTAATTCTTATTGGACATGATTAACATTGCACATCATATTTTCTCTTTGTTCTATTGCACTATCCATCTATCTTTTTTTTAGTTTACAAATTTTGACACAAATTATCAGCATAGATATGATTGTTGAGAACTTGTTATAAAGGAACGTATGCCATAATTAATTTGGAGTCAAGGACTCTAGGTCGATGGGATCCAGTGGTGATTGATTGATAGATATATGAGTAAAAAAAACTATATTCTTTTTTGACATAGATTTTCTTTCTGAAATGCTTGTAGGGGCCGAAAAAATTGGGCGATTTAAGCAAGGAAAAGAAAGTGTCTAGTCCGTTTGCGCGTGGGAAACGAATGCAATTGGAGTGTCGGTCCACAGTGAGACCTACATACGAGAATTCACTTGATCGTGACATGATTAGTTTAGAGTTCAAAATATTTACGAGAAAAAGAAAGAAAATTAAACAAGTCACAAAGAAAGAAACAAATTAAATGTGTTTATGGCAATTGGACCCAGACCCGATGGATACGTACAAAAAATACTCACAATGGGTAGGATAAAACCCCACATTTATGGGTAAGGGTTTGGGTTCGGGTAATTACCCGTAAATTTATATAGGTATGGGTGCGGGTAAGGGCAATATACTACCCAGCCCCGCAACTCGCATGTACATATTTATATAATATAATAAATACTTTATTTATTTTTGGTGTACAATTATTTAATTTATTTAGCTATTTAAGCCTAAACCTAAACGTAAAAACTAACACGGTAATCGTTTCATCCTTACCTTCATAAGCTCATGAGCTACAAATTTATGATTTAAATAAATTTGATGTTTATTTTAGCATGCACTTTTTTATATGTATTTTGAATGTTTTTATTTTAATTTTCGTGGAATATTTTGGATTTTTTTTATTTGGTTAAATACTACAATTTCTACTATTTCATGAGTTGCTTTAATAAAAATTGGATCTTAGTTTTATTTCAATTGTAATATTTTTTATTGTCTTTTCATGGTTAAAGTGCGGGTAATGGGTACGGGTATGGGCACTTAGGTGTCCATAGGGTATGGGAAAGGGCACTAAAGTTGTTATCCACAAAGGTACGATCTCTGGTACGGACATTTTTTATAAACGCGAGTATAGGAAAAGGTACTATAATATCCTACCTATTGTCATCCCCAATTGAATCTAAAGCGGCTTGACCAAAAACTAAAATACCTAACTGGTATAAGTCTTTTTTAATCATAAGTTTGAAGAAAAAGTAAATGTCCCAAGTAGTATAATAGGACATCAAATATTGATTGATAGATAATTGACACGACTATGATAGCTGTTTATTTTATTTTTTTAGAAATGATATTTGTAAAACCATTTTTTTGATAACTTTTAAGACAATTTTTTATCTCATACTTACATTATATTTTTATTTTATATTTTTATTATTTTGCCATTTGTGTTAATATCTCTTTTTCTTTGTAAAATTATGGTTGCCCTAAAAATTATCAATCAAATGATTGTTCAAATAACATAATTTTTTTTGAGGGAATAAATGTTTATGAATATTTCCAGTTATTTTGCTCATATATTATATATATAGTAGTTGGGTATTGTCTCCTTATGATTTATTTTTTTTCTCTCTCTCTCGATAGCGTGTGTGATAACTAGTAAGAACAAAGACGGTAGATTAATATCATACAATATTGCTAAATATTATAGTCTTTTAAGTTATTTAATATAATAGTCTTTTAGTCCTTAGTTTTGGTCAAAGAAAAAAGAGTCTTTTAGTCCTTAATTAAATAACTTAAAAATCTGGACCTTATGCTATTTTTAAGTAGATTATTTAACACTCAAAATATTAACGGTATTAATTAACCATTTTATTAATTTCTGTTAATATATATATATATATATGATTGTAATGTTGAGGATGATATGAATGTTACTTTACCGGGTATTGATTAGATTAAAAAACTCAATGACATAGCACTCATGAATCATCTTCATCACTGCATCCACGACAATTTGAGCAAAATAATCAACTCACCCTCCATTGCACAACCCATTAAACCCTTTAATTTGTCTCTTCTTCCTCTTCCCCCTACTTTTCATCTGTCATCGACATAACCACAATTTTTCAATGATGGCCATCTGATTTTCTTCCACCAAAAGGTTGTTAGTGATGTCGAAATTGGTTTTGAAGTTGTTTGTAGTTTGTTGTAAGTCTCGCATCGCTCAAGTTTCTGGTTTGTTGAGACTTGAGTGCAGGGCCTTTCCTATGTATTTGGAGGCTCAGCTCTCATTTAAAAATAGGCCCCTAATCAAATAAAAACATTTTTTTAAAAAAGAGCAATTATCGATTTAAATTGAAAATAAGATCCGTAACTATTAAAAAAAGTCAATATTGTAACTAACACAAAAAATATTAATATTCTAATCAATAATATAAAAATACAACTTCAAGCGAATATTTTTATCAATCTTTTAGGTTATTTTTTCCTTAATTTGTACAAAGGTAAAAATAAAGGGTTTATAATGTTTTTTTTTAGTGAATAATTATAACGTTTGTTCTCTCAATTAAAAAAATTATAATATTTGTTGTTAGCGCTTTACTATTTTATATGATAAGTATGGACCAAAAATTATAGGAAGTGTTCTAACAAAAATAAGAAAGGAAAAAATAATATTGTATTTTTAATTGTAAATATATAATCCAATATGTTAAGGACAATTTACCTGAATTGGAAAGAGGATTGAGAATAGATGAGCCTCAAATTCATGATAAATTATGTCCAAATCATACAGCTCTCTCATACTTAAAAACATAATTAAAAAAGAAAAAAGGAAGAAAAAAATTAATTAAAGAAAAACATGAGTTTTGGGTTAATTAAAGAAGAAAAAAGGAAAAAAATTAATTTAAAAAAACATGAGTTTTGGGTTAATTAAAGAAGAAAAAAGGATGAGAAAAAATAATTAAGAAAAAAATTGGGTTAAGAGTTTCGAACCCAAGTCCTAAACATCATCAATTCACACTCATACTGCTAAGCCATTTCCACTTTACTAATATCAAAATCGCGCTACTTGTATATAATATTAGTTTACTTGCAACATATATATAAAAATAAATTAAAAAATTGGGCCCCCAAATTTTGGAGGCCCAATTCAGTAGAGCTGTTTGCAACTCCTCATGGTCAGCCTTGCTTGAGTGTATAAATATGTTTGAATACCCTTGTCCTTTGAGCTAGCTTTTAGGATGCAATCCAAACATATTTAACAAATGACTCCAATAACAACACAACAAACATTGTAAATCACAAACAAATAGATATATGGGAGACCGTTTTTTTTTTTTATCACATCTCTTCCTGTTTACCTACACTTTTTTGTACTAAAGATTGCTCAATTTCTGCTCTTAAAAGTGGTTTCTTATTGGTTGTACAATTGAGAATGATTGTTGTTGAATTTGACTTCAAATTGTGATGCTGTGAAATGCCAAAATCGTGACATGATTTTGGGTGGCGTGCCGCAATTTTGCTGGCGGAATGTATGGTTTTCGCTGAAGGTAAAACCGTGGCGCGATTTGTGCAGGCGTGACGCGATTTCTGGATAAGGTTGTCGTACCTTGGGTCGTACGCTTCAACCGTGGCGAGATTTTCACAGGCGCAGCGCGATTTTGTCTGTCATTGTGTACTATTTAAGTGTTTCAGCTCATTTTTGAAGGAGAGAGAGGGAAGAGAGCTTTAAGAGAGAAAAACTTGGGAAATCAAAGGAGATAACTTTAGGGTTGAGGGTCTTTGATTACAGTTCTCTTGGGTTGAAAAACATTGTAAACACCTTGGGTGAGTGAAAATCATTAAGTGTCTTGTTCATTTGTGAGATTGGAAAAATGGGTAGAAATTAGGTTTGTTCTTTGTGAGCTTGTTGAAGTTAATTTCTTGTAACCCATTTGTATCACTTTGTAAGAACTCTTTGATAGTGGATTGGAGTGATCAATCTCTCCCCCAGAGTAGGTCAAGTTGGACTGAACTGGGTCAACAATCTTTGGTGTGTTTGTTTCTCTTCTCTCTTTATCTTTTGCTTGTGGTTTTATGCTTTTCAATCGATTCCTAGATTAGATCTAGGTGTTGTTATTGTTGTTATTGCTTGTGTTTACTTAGATATTGGTTACTACTCTCCTTTGCTCCACACATCATGGTTTGTATTGTTGTGATTTTGAGTCTGAATTCACAACAATTGTTTTGAAAATCTAGGGCTTTGAACAGAATAGGAAGAAGATGACCCATGAGTTGTTAGGAGCGTCATATCAAATTGATGTAGGTGTGTCAATCTAGTGCTTATTTGACTAGGTTCTCCCATATAATTATGAGTTAGTCTTTGATTAAGGTTCTTTTCATTGGCTTAAATCCTATCACGTTGGTGATTTCATTGAGAATTAGATGATGGAAAGGGGTTACCTATAGGATGAATTAAGATACTCGATTAAATACTAATGGGTAAGTGAAGTCGTCAGAGAGGAATAACCTACCATCATATCAATGCCGATAGAATGAAAGCTCTCGTGGACCTCGACTCTTAAAGGAGTTTCAACGTTACAAGTCTTTCCATTGAATAAATAATAAAAGTTCTCAATGTAAAACTTAAACCACGAGACTCTTCTACCTAATGGATTAATATTTTGAATTTAACTGTGCTCATGTACTTAAGTATAAGTCTTAACGTTGACGCCCTTTACTAAGCTCTTTAACATCCACATCATCAATGTAACGACCACATAAACATATTTTTAAAGAAATCTCGAAAAATGTTAAACGTTATGAGAGTTAACGGGCTAACATATGAAGAAAAAAAAAGTTAAACGTTTGATTGAGTACAATTAAACAATTGAAAGTACTCGAGGAGGAGTAATTTTGCATATTACTTCAAGCTTGTAATTACGAGAATACACTACTTGGCTTGATATGTTATGCTTGTGCAACACCACCTTGACTTGATGGTTTATAAAATTAAATGCTGTAGTTGCGTCATGTGTAGATAAACAAACAACATTCAATGGAGTACTCCTCACTGCCATTAGGCATCAACCAAACACTTTTATTGCAAGACATTCTCTCTAATCCAATGAGCACAATCTGTAGGATCAGTCACTTTTATAATTTACTTTTTTGACGTTAGAGGAGAGGGGTAAATTATGGATTTTGACTTGGGTTTAACGGGAAAGGGGTGATATAAGTTAGATCGATCAAACGTAGCCTACAACTTAGTTTATATTAAACCTAAATTAAATTGTATTTTTTTTAAAAGGAAAAATAGACAAGGTTCTGATTTTTTTAGAAGTCTATTTATCTAAAATGTCGATCTATACCATCGGAAAAATCTTTTAAACCTTCCAAGTGAGCCTACTTAAAATTTAGTATAAATAATATTTTTTTAAATATCATTATAACTATCTTAAATTCTGCACTTTTTGGTAAATCATAAATTTGCTACTTAATTTTGACATATTGAAATACTTTGTAAAATAGAACTTAAATAAGAATTTAATATAATTAATCTATTAGTTTCTTAATGTATATACGAGAGTCTACTGTCTACGCTACTCATCACTTGAGTGGTATACTTTTTTAAGAATTTATAGTAGTGAACTTGAATTTTAAATAAATTTTTAGGTCATATCAAACCTTCAAAAAAGTCAAATCTAACCTTAAAAAGAAGCTTAAGAATTTATAGTAGTGAACTTAGATTTTAAATAAATTTTTACGTCATATCAAACCTTAAAAAGAAGCATATGACAAATAATAATTAAAGCTCAGACCTTGTTAAACATAGTTTAAACTAACCTACTCCGACTCTAATTAGATGCATACTCGAGTAAAATAATTTTAATCAACATCAAATAAAAACTCATCATATATTCCCGTAAACCGTAAAATGCCAATTTTTATGCTTACTTTTGAAACTACAATGCATGTTTTTCTCTTGTAACTTTATTGGGATGAATTTAAAAATGAAACTATTAAAACCAAATAATTCCATCTTTGTTGGGTTTACAATGAATTTAAAACTAAAAATAATAAGACTCGATGAAGAAAATGATAAAATAAATAAAAAGTAGTGTTGATTTTGTTTTATTTATTAGAGATAACCAAGTAAATATTAGACTTCTTTAAAAAGAAAGTAAATCTTAGACTTTTTTTTAATTATTATTATATTATTTGATCACTATTTTTTTAAATCAAATAATGTTCCACACTCGAATTCTAATTTTGCCCGGATCAAGTAGCTTTCACTTTTGCCTTAAAAAAACTAGCTTTTATTTCGAAGGTCGTTGAAATCAAGACATATTCTTTATTTTTTGATAAATTATATCAACAAATATTCTTATCCTTTGATTCTTTGAAGTTTGAAGTGGGAATGGAATACGTATGATAGAATTTGGAACTGTAAAATCACCACACAAAAAAAGATTTTGGAACTGTAATAACTACCACAAACCACATCAACCGCCAGTTGCACTTTCGGTTAAAGGTTTAAGATCTTTGGATTCGGACTCATGGGAGCATTTTTGGTGGAGGTATCTTAGGGTTAGCTTAAAATACATATAATTGTAGCTTAATATCTTTTGTTGTTGGAGGAGGAATTACATGGCAGTATGGATTGTATAAATTTGTGTGGAGTAGCTTAAATAATGTACGTTCTATAGAAATTAAAATTAAAAAAATAATTATATTGGACTAAATAAAAATTATGAAAATGTTGACCCGATAAATATATGTTGCTTGAATTTTTACCATTAATCTATAATATGTTTGGATTGTTGAAAGGTAACATTATATCGTGCAGACCACATGTGAAGCCAATTTTAGATTCTTATTTTTTTCTCCATTGGCGATGCTCAATTAAATTTTTGAGAGAAAAGTGACTATTATCAACCCTTGATAAACGAATCAATAATTAATATTAAATATGTATAATAAATTGTGAATAGTTTGAAATACTAAACAATAATTTTTCACTTTAAAAATTATTCATTTTAAAGAAGTCAAATCTTGTAAAACCAATGTCATATCCACTTCCGCATTTTAGAGGGGTCAAATCTTTATGAAACCATTTTCAAAATTGCTTTTGTCATCATCATTTTTTTAATTTACCAAATTTATTATATAATAATCTACCTAAAAAAATTATATATACATTATGTATATTGAAAGTTAGACCTATATTATATGTAAATTGCCCATATATAGTGGCGAAGTCAGAAATTTTATAGAGTCTGAGCAAAAATATAGGTCATGCTAACCGGCGCCCCGGGGTAACGGTTAAGCATAACAAAAAAAGAAATTATTACCATAAAAGAAAGCTGCTTTTGACATTTTATAAGTTAATTACACAATTCCAATACATTAATTACTATATAATTTCCTTTTCAGTATGTTTAACCAGTACACCGAGGGCACCGGTTAGCATTTTGCCAAAAATATTTATCGCAAATTCACATGTGACAATATATAAACAGTCATAAATCGAAATAAAAGAGGTTCCTCATTAGGTCAACACAAGTACAATTTAAAATATGGTTAATTATTGAAATTGACCCTATAATATATATGAAGTCTGAAAATTGACCCTGTAATTAAATAACACATATTCTGACCCTGTAATATGCGAAGTCCAAAAAAAGCAACCAAGAGATTGAATTTTTCATGATTTCTTAGAGGCGTGTTAAGAACATTAAAATATGACTTTACACAAAAAAAATTATAAATTTTTGACAAACGACAAATTAATTATGATTTTTTAAAATGTCAAAAACTCAAAAAACAAAACAACGGAAATCTCGACTTATAAATCGAATTTTGAGCTCATCATTTGCAAAGACATCTATAAAAATTAAAAATACATAAAAGGATATGTAAAGTTTCATAGCATTTCGAAGTCGTTTAAATTTATTTTGATTTTTCAACTAAAACGTGCAAAATTGAAATTTTGTTCCGAGTAAGCGTATACTCACAGGTCAAATTTAGTTCCCTAATTATGTAGGCATAACTAGAACATGATAAGAACCTTCACAATGAAATTTTGTAGTTTTTAAACGAGCTACAAATTAATTATAAATTGTTTAAGAAATTCATAATTATGGGGGAATAAAAATTCATAATTAATTTGTCCCTCGTCGAAAAAATTTAATTTTTTGTGTAAAGCTATATTTTAACGTGCTAACAAATGTATCGAAAAAATGTGAAAAAATTCAACTTGTATGTCACATTTTTAGACTACGCGCAAGGCCGTTTCTGAGATTTTGATGGCCTAGGGCGAGCCTATAATTTAGGTCCTAACTAATAAATATATATAAACATCAAACTTCATATAAAAAACTAAGTAATTTTTTTAGGGCCTAATAGAAACCTAAAATAAAAATTTGGGGCCCAAATTTCGTACTTATTTTTTGGGGTCTAGGGCGGTCGCCCTCTTCACCCTGCCTCAGATACGGCCCTGACTACATGTATATTGTATGGTGGTCAAAAATAAGAAAAAACTCAAATTACAATACTAAAATATATGTTTTGTATTTTACAGTGTCATTTTTCACACATAGTGTATATTACATGGCCATATAATGTTCTTGCTGAAAGAGTTAAAAGGATTTAATAAAAATAGTGATGTAGGAATATGGACAATTATTTAAACGAATAAAGAAAGGGGATATTTCCCTCTAAAGGGAATAGCCATATATGTCATTGATGTTTAAATAATTGAATCACGAAGATATTACTAAAAAAGAGTGGTTTGGGCATCACCTGGATATGGAATAGTACTTCTTTAGCTTTGTGACTCATAGATTGGAACTTTTCAGAAATAAGTAATGTTGAAAATTTAACAAGGTGATGAATGGATTATGAATCCCACTATCGTTGCATAATTTGCACTTTTCGCAAATGAGATATCATCTGCACTTGATCATTCCTTTATTTGTAACATGAATATTAGAATTTATCTTATTTTGCCTTTAATAGCCTAAAGATCAAATCTTATCACCTAGCTAGCATATGCATGCGATAGAAAGTCCACTCCTACTTGATATCTAACGATTATTTAAACATGTGGTTAAGAGTTCAACATAAATATGGATGTATTCATGTTTGTCCGGTAAGAGAGTTAATATTTAAATATACTTTTTTTTAAAGTAATCTATTGACTAGAGTTTACACATTTTTTTAAAAGTGAGTATCTGGGATTCGAACTTCAACCTTTACCTATAATATACGATATCCCTATAAACTAAGCTAGTTCACGAAGATAATATTTAAATATACTCTAAATTTGTATAGAAAAACAGAAATAAATTACTATTCACAACCACTTATACCATAGTACTTAACATTAACAATCATATCAATTTGGCTTCTTAAAAAAACAATCATATCAATTTGGCTTATCTAAACCACCATTGGTGCCAGGAAAGAGGTCGGTATGCCCCTCCAATTTTGTCGCACATTCTGAACCATATCACCCCTGTTGTGTTGTTGATTGACATTAGTGATGATATGATACTTAATTGGCTTTAATTTTTTTTTTTTTGAAGGAGGCTTTAAATTATTATTGTTATTGTTATTTTTAAGAGTACACGTATTTATGTTTTGTTATATCTTGCTGTTCTTACGAATAGAATCATAATAATCTAAAGTTCAATAAAAAAATACATTAAACCAAAAAAAGAAAATTAGATAAATTTTAATTAAGGATTGTTTCATTAGTTAAAGTTCATTAATCACTTGACTTTTTTCAATGGCTTCTAGATGAGCTAAATTATTTCTTAGCATTGCTTTTCTTTTTTCCGCAACCATGAATAGGTTTTCCCCCTGATTTATTAGTGCATAAAGGTTGCTGCATATGAATATTATGGATCATGTTTGATAAGAGATAAAAAGAAAAACTCCTTTTTATTCCACTTTATATCTTTGCTTTGGTTAATATTTATTATTTAATAGATATAATACATATCCCTTCCCAATTTGATCATCTCAACCATTTTTTAACGGAAACAGTTGGAGATGTGACAAAATGGGAGCTTTCCTACTAAGGTCCAGGTCGGAATGATGGACTTCCACATGCTTAATATCGTTGTCAACATTATAATATTCCCAACTGTTAACTTTTTCTTCAGTTCATCACTGTGCCTTGATGTAAATCGAATGAGCTATACTACGAGGAAACATGCAGGTTTTTCTTTATAATCAAACTATGATTAAAATAAAGTACAGGGGATATTTTAACCAACTCAACCAACATAACAAACATATTGTAAACTAATTTTATTAGATTCTATTATAAATTCGCTTATTATTGTAACACATAAATCAGAAAAAATAATTATTGTAGATTTATTTTTTAAAAAAATTACATTCATTTTTAAATTACTTTTTACTCACTAGTATTATTTATAACAATTGAAAAAGGATATATGAATAATGATTAAGTATATGTTGCTAATATTATTATATCTATTTATATTTAATATTTTGGGACGGGAAACTGTATTAATAAGAGTGACACTAAAAGTCAAATTTCAATTTGTCTCGTATGATATTCGAATTCTACCCATCTAAGTTATAAAGTCAAACTTTAATTATTGAGTCGAAACCTCTTAGATAAAAATGAAGTGGTAATAAAATTTAAAATAATAATGTCAAAAAATTGATATAACACGTTTCAAATTTAAGAAAAAAATCATTTTTAATCTTAAAATAAAAAACTATTTCTATTACCTTTTTCAAAATATTTCTTTTTTCTAAAAACAAGAACTTAAGTACAGGAGCTTCAAACAAAAATTAAATATATATATATATATATATATATATAGACACACACACACACTTTTCTGATAGTAAATAAACGAAACTTAGCTTCACTTTTTTAAAAAATTAATAAATCTCTAAAATTTTGAAAACAAAATCATTTTTACTAAATCAAAACAAACGCACCCTATATTTTATAATGGAGAATGCTTAATGTCACGAGAATTTCCATCACAAACCCGCACTAAAACCTTTTAATTGGCCTGCACATCGTGTTTTACGTAAATATAAATGACATTTTCTTCTTAATTATTGTAAGAGCAATGTTATACATCAATAAAGATTTAATCAAGAAAAATTCAAGAATGACATGGCAGAATAATCACCCTTAGATTTTATCAAGAAATTGTCCTGAAATTGATGTTAACCAATAAAATCTCTGTCTGGCCGGAAATCATGGGGTGGTGGGTGTTATGTATTTTTTATTTATGAAAGGTTAATAAATGAGACTGAAATCTAAGGGTGATTATTATGTCATGTCATTCTTGAATCTTTCTTGATAAAATCATCCTTGATATCTAGCATATTGGGAAATTCGCGAGACCATTTCTCGCTGGATATAGCAAATCTCTTTTATTATTGGCCTGATCCACATTCTATTGGTTTTGGACATTGAGGAAAAACACATAGTTGAAAGGGAGTTTCATTTTCCACTCTCTCCTTTCTCACCGTGTCATCCGCTTTGACTAAAATATCCATGTCATTTAAATTATATAATAAAAAAATACGATTTGGATTATATAATTTGAAAAATGTCTATATATAAGCAAAAATCATAACCTCTTTCCATTTTATTTTACTTTAAAAAAAACAGTATAAAAATACCAGAAAAAATCTAAAAATCAACAAAAGCTATGGAAATTTTATCCACATTTCTTATCAAAATATGAAAAATTTTAAAAAAAGAAGGCCTAAACGATGAAATTTTGAATTTGGAGGTTGATCTTTTTTTTTTTTCCTCCTAATATTCTGGTCGAATTTAAAAGTTATCTGACCAAATTGCCTGAAAATTGGATTTTCAACTCGAAAAAATAGGAACTAAAACAAAAGGAACACACTTAAGCAGTGCGTTATAATTGTTAGCATGGTTCTGAAACTGATTATTCATGACACAAACAAGTTTAGTCTTTGTGCTGATACAACTCAGATTATATAATTCAAACATGTTTTTCCCATGATTTTTTGGCAAAAGAGGGTGTATAGTGTGTTCAGATTTTATAATTTGAATGCCACTTATACATGATTCAAAGTAGAGTTTATTAACGGGTGTTCGAATTTTCTATTCCGAATCGATGAAAAAACCATTTTCACAAAACAAAAAATAAGGAGAAAACCTCGTCTTAGATTATATAATTTGAGAACTCAAAACTCATTTGAGTTTGTCTAATGGTGCTGACTTGAGACCATAGAGTGTGCTCCTTTCAAAGACATTTTTTGAATTTTGAAGGACGTGCGAGAAAAGAAGGGAGGGTGGGAAAGAAACTCCCAAATTGAAAACACCTATGCTCGGCATCAATGATATTGTAATGGAGGCCCATCAACCAAATACTTTCCCTTCCCATTTTTTCTCAAGGGGAAATGCTATAAACTATATCCCATACAGTTGCTATTCATACCTTCACAAATACTCTGGAATGACTGAAATACTTATGTTAGAGTTTAACATACTCAAATATTCAAAACATCTTTCCCAATGACCCAATCCACGTCCCCATAGCGTAAAATAAGAGAAAAATACCTCCATACAATTGGCATTTGACTAAAAATTTCACGTTAAATTTAACTAAAAATTTGCTTTTGAGATGGAATTTGCCAAGCATAATTCACTTTTCTACAATTTCATTTAACCGAAACTTGTCCAAACACTCACTAAGCAGGGTAAAAGATTTTACTATATTTTAGTTTGTGCTTTGTATCATTATTGTCACTTAGTTTGCAGGCATCAAGTTAATTTATAGTCAAGCTTTCAGTAACATTGCCAATGAGGTAAATGCGTACATACAAACTATGTTTATGCACTGCACAATTTGTCCACTTTAAAATCGGTTTTTTATATATTTTTCTTTTCCTTAATTTCAAAGGGAACCATAGTGTTGCTTCATAGCTTTGCAACCAATCCTGCTAACATGATTGCATAAGCCCTTTCTAGGTGTTTTATAATGGAGAAATGATATATGTAAAAGCATTTTGTAACAACTTTCTCTCTCATACTCACATCATGTTTTACTTTATCTCTCTAACTCACATCATGTTTTACTTTACCTCTCTATTTCTTTGGTTTTTGTGTCAATACCTATTTTTTCTTTGTAAATCTATAGTTGTCCCATAAGTTGTCAATAAAATGGTTGTTCAAATAACACAACTCTTTTTTTATTCTCATTTTAACGTTATTTATACACATAAAAAAATTGTCATTTTTTATGGATTTTTTTTATAATACCCTTGACAATTTATTATAACATTCTTTTTATGTAATAAATACTTAAGAGTGTTTTTGACAAAACAATAATCAATATTGCATTGAATTCTAAAATTGATAAATAAATAGTAACAAAAACTCTTTTTTAGAAAATTAGATTATTGTTTTGGCTTTAATCCGAAGTTTTCTAGTGTGTTTGGTTTCACTTTTACGACGATGGACGTGCATCTTTGACCATTTCTGAGTAAATTTTAGGGTTAAATATGTTTTTGGCCCCTATAAATATGTAAAATTTTCGTTTTAGTCCTTGCAAAAAATTTCTTCAACTTTTAGTCATCCAAAAGTTTTTCATCTTCACTTTTGATCCTTTATTTAAAGTAAACTCGTATGTAGAATTCAGAATTTTGAATAAAATTTTACATAATAGTTTATAATATTACAAGAATCTCTCCAAAAAAAATAGAATTTTTCTACAAAACATGAATTTTTTTTTCTACAAAAAATGAATTAAATATGAATTTTTATATTTTTAAAGATTACAAATTCATATTTAATTTTGTTTTGTTAAAAAATTCTTTTTTTTTCGAGAGATTTTTACAATATTCTACATATTTATGCACAATTTCATTAAAAAAACAATTGACTTAAAAATAGAGACCAAAAGTAATGATTGAAAATTTTATAGGGACTAAAAGTTGAAGTAAAATATTAGAGAGACTAAAACGAAAAGCTGGTATATTTATAGAGACTAAAACCATATTTAACTCTAAATTTTAAGAAGCTAAAAATCATAGTTTTGGTAAACATGCATCTAGAGCTGTATATGACATGGAAACAAACACTTTTTTTTAAGAGGCCAAAATGGAATATATTATCGAAACAAAATGTTTTACCTAGCACAAGGAGTACCAAGGAAAACATGAAAAGTATGATCAATATTTACAAACAGGTAAAAGAAAAAACAACAAAAAACAAACAAAAGAAATAACAGCTAGCCATAGGCCAGCATTACGAGGGGATTAAGCTACCAACCATGATAATTGAGAGATAAATGAACAAATCTCATCTTCAACTATGAGAAGGAAAGTAACTTAATTTTTAAGAAGAGCCTTTGCCACTTCCTACATCACAAACCGACCCTTAAATCTTTCATTAAACATAATTTAAGATATTAGTATGTATTAGTAATCACAAAATCTCGTGGATCTCGATCTCATACACTAGAAAGATAGAAAGCATATTGCTCTTGAAGAGACATTGAATTAATAGAATTGAAAAAGGATGATGAAATGATACTATGAGTTGTCCTATTTATAGTGCTAGTAATTGGACTAACAAACATCTTAACTCTCTAACTAACTTTCTAACCTACTAACGAACTCTGACTGGATATGGATAACGTAATAATTTCCCCAAACTCAAAATTGGAAAATTCACCAATTTGACTTCGGAATACAATGTGAAAACAATTTAATATGGATATTGTTGTAACTAGGGGAATTAGGGGTAAACTAGCAACAACAACAAAACTGATAGGAAATAAATAGGAGGCCCATATTGAAGTCCAACAAATATTGAAGCTACCCAAATGAGAATGTCTGATCCTTCTGAAAAATAAAAACAGAATCTGATGTTATGAGAAAGAAGCAAAGCACAATTTTGAACTTGACAAAAAACATGTTTGAACTAAAACAACTTTTCCAAAGCAATTTTAGGTTCAAATGATACTAAGGTGTCAAATAAACATTGACGCCAGATTTTTTCCTTTAATTTTGCTTTGATCAAAAGATTAAGCAATTGGATTCTCTACGATGACTGCAGGATCCAGTGAAATTGTGACCATTTTAAAAATAAAAACAGAGAATTTAAGCAAAAATCATGAGACAAAGCATGTGTTTGTTTAACGGCTTCGCAAATGTGGACTCACGTTTTGTTAGAAGCTACAATATGTGGCTTCTCCATTTCCACGGTGAAATGGATACAAACGTGCGGTGGCGACCATGGATCATATATCCAAACATAACAAAAGTAATTGATGGTATAGATGTTCAGTAGAAAACTTGAGAGATTCCAACCGCATGAAATCCATTCCTAAAGGGGATAACACTTATTTCAAATTAAATCATGTCACAATGAGTACATCGTACACTATTTATTGGCTCACAATTAAATTGTAGATTTGATGGTAGAGTTATTCTTTTTTTTTTGTTACAAAGAGTTATTCTCTTAAGTGAACACATGATTTACGTCCTTAATCCTTAATTATTTTTTTGTAAAAAATTTATTTCCTTAATTGTAAATACATTCTTATTTTTACACTTAATTTCTCCTCACGTTCTTCATAGTGCTTACTCTCTCTGCTACTACTATCTATGTTATGTATCTCTCACCCATATATAGCTCGATAAGTTCTCCTTTATCAAGTGTTGTCCCTCATAAAAAACACTTTGATCCATTAGTCACCTAGATCATTAAACTCCTTATCCAGTTTGTTGTAATTCATTCAAACGACTATATTTTCAGTAAAAGAGCAAAAAAAAAAAAAAAACTCAACAACAATTGATGTCTATGTGTATGCAGTAATTTTAGGTTTTAATTAAATCGATATATAGCAATCTCGTTAAATATCCATTACAGCCGTCACCCGATTTTTTAGCATTATCAATGCCAGAAATAGGTAAAATCATTACATGCATTATTGGTGAAGGAGATCACATGATCTCTCTAAAACATTAATTGTAAGCTTTTGATTAAATTTTAATAGACTGATAAGAATCGGTTTCAAATAAAGTAAAAGTCCTATATTTTGTTACGGTACCAATCTCTTAACAAAAATAATGAGTTTCGGTTAAAGACTAATCATTCTTGACTCTAACGTGGGCAACGTTTATAATTTTCTCATAATCAAAGTCTGAATTGTAGGAATCCCAAAAAAATAAACCATGATAAGAAATATAGCCATAAGGGACAATCAAGCCAGCTAAAGCTCATCATTAAAAATTTAATCACTTTGCCCTTAACCAGAACTCGTGTTTGGGGTTGTGGACCACCGAAATTCGAATAAGGCTCATTAGCGGTAAATAAGGGCACCTCCTACACCCACAAGGGCGCCCGCCCTTCCTTATCATCCAAAAACCATCAAACCCGAGCCTTTTGGGGAAATATTCGGCCAGTATATCCGGCGGAAATAGAATATATGATTTCCCTTATTATAGGTAACTTAAGGAGTAAGTCGCGGAAAAGAAAGCCAAAAAGGCTATATATACTAGCGAAAAGACGGACACTGATGTGTTCGTCTTTCCACTCTTTTTATTGCGCTAACGTTTAAAAATTATGAACTGTGTTTTTGTTTTATGAAATTTTGATTTTTATTAAAACTAAAAATATAAATGTTTGTAGTTTTCAAGTTATAACAAATCAAACTAATCATGATTATCTATTTCAATGACACCAACAATATAACAAAAAAATATGATCTAAATGATTTATTTTAACTAGCGAAAAGGCAGACACTCACGTGCCCGTTTTTCCACTCTTATTATTACGCTAACGTTTGAAAATTATGAACGCTGTTTTTTTATAAAATTTTAATTTTGATTAAAAGTAAAAGTATAAATGTTTTTTCTTTCTAATAATAACAAATCAAACTAACCATGATTATATATTTAAATGAAATGAACAATATAACAAAAAATATAATCTAAACTCTTATTTTTTTAATGACACCAATAATAATCTTTATTATAAAATAAGTTATTGTTTAAGGGTATAATTGGAATAATGAAAAAAATAAATATAGATACACTCATCTAGTTTGTTACACTTTTTAAATGATAAAAGAAAAAATTGAACATTTGTGTTTGTTACACTTTTATGTTAATATTTAAAAAAAAAAAATTTATTTGCTACATGTGTTATTTGTATTGAAAATTGATAACATTTTTAGAAAGAGAAAAAGTCAGCCCAAAAAAGCTGAAAGATGTTATTTTCTTTATATATAGTATAGATAATACCCTTAGATCATTACCATGGCATGACCTAATCAAATATTAAACCCTAGTTTCAATAATGTACTCACTCCAAATACAATTTTGAATCCAATTTAGCATCAAGTCAAATTGAACTACTTAAAAATTTGTTTACTTTGTTAAAACATTTTCAATTTTTATATTTAGCATGTGTTAATTTTATTTGTTTACGAAGAGATAAGAGACTCTCTTGATTAAAAAAAAAAGAAAAGAGAAAGAGACTTTTGAAGTGAAAAATTGTCTTCGTTTTTTTTAAAACAAAGAAAATGTCAAGGAACTATTTTTATTATTTCTAGAAATGGATCATCCGTTTGCTCAAAAAAAATGCATCATCCATGATTAACACTTTTTATCTTCTCTATCACAATGATTTCAAGATTCTTTCATCAAATTAAAATGAACACATGTTTTAGAAAATAAAAATAAAAATAAAAAACGTTTACGTGCCCTTATATTTTGAATATATTTTAAAGCAAGTTTAGTGAAGTAAGGATATAAATAAACTATATATCATTGTCCAACCACGATATTTGTTGAATATGTGATCCTCCTGAAATCGTTCTTTTACAAAATTGGCAGCATCAAATCAGATTTAAGAAAAAGAAGATTCGAAACTTGAGTCATGCTCATGCCGCCATAATTGGAAGGACGCATGCAAATCCACGTCGTTAAAGGCTGTAAAGAGTAAACAAAGCAGCTGCAAGGACTATACATTACATAATATAAGCTTTATTCCTCTCTTCACGGAATTCCTTTTTTACCAACTTGAACGAAGAATATGCAAATTGCCAACTTATGCATATCTCAATTCTCATTCCTTTTGGACGATATTCAAAAAGACGGAATTTGAGGAAAAGTTGGAGAATTTAAAAGCCATATATAGTCATTAAAGGCATATATAATTTTGAGGACAGGGGTGAGAGAAAGAGAGAGGTTAACCCTCAATTTGGCTTTGGGAAAGGATTCCTGATGCTGATGGTATAGTCATGCATGGCCCCAACCTCAATGATCAAAGATATTTTTATTTTATTTTGTGGGCCTTTATTTTCAGCCTAGAACAATAACATCCTCTTAATATGGAAGCATTAATTTGTCTTCGTGTGTTGAACGAGAATGAGAAGAATAAGAATATGAGTTTTGGTTTTTGATTTTATCTCCTTTTATTCTTGCTGCCGTTATTTTTTATTTATTATTATTATTGATTGCAGCTTTTGTGGATGGAGAAGGGACGGACTTACATATTCCTTATCTCAACCCCACGCGATAAGATAGAGCTGCTTATTGCATTTTGTTTTGGGTAACGGTAATATGTGTCCTAGAAGTATTTTTTTCATTGAAGAAGATAAAATGAAATATATAATCTGAACTTTCTCGTCGTTTTTGTATAAGGAGTGTCAAGGAATACCGAGAGAAAGAGGAAACAATGACACCAAATGTTCAATAATTGGAGAAATGAAATAAGAGTCAAAGTACAAGATATCTAAAAGAACACAAAACGAACTGAGGCTAAATAATAGCCCCCAAACACAAAGAAGGGGTTAAGCAACCATTTATGAAAATTGAAAGCATAATTTGGATAATTTATCTTCAGCCACCATAAATATTGTAGTTTAATTTTCTCAAAAAGATGTTGTAGAGAATCCCTCGTTTGTTTAAAAACTCTCGAATTTCTTTTATGACAAATGATCCAAACACAAAAAAGTCAAATCAAATGAAGAACATTAGAAACATTCTTTGAGAAGCCACCAATTGATACAAATTGAAGTAAATGATTCGAGACTTAAGTCGTATGAAACATAAATAAACCTAATTAACCAGTTATAAATAGCATACCAAATTTTACCGAAGAAGTCGTAAGACAAAAAAAGATGGTATTAGTTTAAGGAAAATTCTATGGTGAAGTTATTCAATTGACTTTTTTGGTGAAGTTACCCTACATCCAATAATAATGCGCCACGTGTCATGTGTGCTGATTGTTGCATGATATATATTGTGTACCTGCTCAATA
>Ga0315914_1003753_pt1 | contig 22978 bp, 13 predicted proteins | sample MpolenodulesMG_FD_203920 | JGI IMG/M metagenome (GOLD analysis project Ga0315914, IMG submission 203920) | Medicago polymorpha root nodule microbial communities from Los Angeles, California, United States - elongated nodules | ecosystem: Host-associated > Plants > Roots > Nodule | place: USA...
AAAACGGTTAACAATCGAATTTTCACACAAAACTCCCGTTTTCTCCCAAACGACTCGACTAACACAACCACAACATGAAAACAGAAATTATACTAAGTCTAACTCACCCAACAACACCAAAAACTCAGTCAACAACTTTATACATCAAAAATTCATTTTGGTCCTTCACATGAAACTCAACACAAACTTCACCAATTCAAACAACAACTTCACAAAATGGAATACCCATGGTACAAATCAACAACAACAACATATCCAATTCAACAACAACTTCATTTAAACATGAATTCATCCCAATTCAACAACACATATCACAATTTATCAATTTGAGCATAATTCACAAAGTACCCATTTCTATGTAACATGAACATGCAAATTTATCATCAACAATTCAATTATCATCAAATTCATATACTCAAACATATCATTATTACAAGAGCACAAATTTCAACAACTAAGTTCAAAATAATCACTTATTCAAGTAAGCACTTATGCATAGAATTAGAGAAGAAATTAAACTAAGAGATTATGATTGAAATCTAACCCCCTTACCTTAATAAGCAATAATCCTAGCCAGAGCTTCAATCAAGCTCCTAGAATCCTAGCTCCCTTGGGTTCTTCAAGCCTTTCTCTATAACTCTCTTCTCTTCCTCTTGCCCCTTTCTCTCCCTAGCTCTTCCAAAACTTATGAAAATGATTGTGTAACCCTATTTTCTTTAATGACTAATGCTTATATAGTTCTTACACAATTGGGCTTAACCTCCTCAATGTCTTAATGGGCTCCCAACACTTATAAACTAACCCCCAAAGTTTCTATCTTCTAACGGTTAAAATAATAATAATAATGATCACTTACCGGTTATAAAATAAATCACTACAACCCACTAGTAACTTAATAAAATAACAATGGCTCTCACCTAAGCATTAAAATAATCCTAATCGTGAAATTACTAAATTACCCTTACTCCCAAAATGATCAAAATACCCTTGAGTCTAAAATGACCATAATACCCTTTACACCGAAAACCACTAGTCTTAACCCAAAATACACAAATAGGCAATTAATCACATATAAGCACATAGAAACACACATAAATAAATAATAAGATAAATCTAGCTGAAATCGGGCTGTTACATGGACTACATTGCACCAAGAGTTTATGTGGTCCACAACATCCAGGGACCTCTATAAACAAGTGCTCTCCGGTTTTCAGCTTCAATTCCTGCAAAACACACAAACACACCAAAGAAAACCATGCAAATTTTTGTCATTTAGCTAAGGATCTTTCTCACGCGGTCGCAAATAGATAGCTCTCTATTTGACTGCGTGATGAAGATCTTCAGCATGCTGTCAAAAATACAAACAAACACGCCAAAGAGACCATGAAATTTTTTGTCATTGTGATGATGATCTTTCTCATGTTGTGTTGAATATATAGATCTTTATATCATAACATGATGAAGATCGTCATCATGCTGTCAAAAATACAAACAAACACACCAAAGAAACCATGAGTTTTTTTGTCATTGTGCTGAAGATCTACCTAATGTTGTCGCAAATAGATAGCTCTCTATTTGAATACCAAGAGGTTTACTATGAGATAGATCTTGCTGCCTTGGCGGTAGAAATAACTTAGTTGACAAGGCAACATGATCTAACTGAAAACAATCATCTTGAAACACCTTGTTGCAGATCTGAATTTGAAAAGGTTTATATGAGCTTGATCCAGTTGGCCTTCCGGTAGATATATGTCAGTTGGCAGGCCAGCTGGATCGAGTTCAAAAGCACCTCTTCGACCACTATCCTAGAATATTTTGCAGTTTATGTTTGTTTTAAGTTGCTTACTTTATTTTTTTGCATTTATTAATTATTTTCTATGTCACATTCCATGAAAACTCTCTAAAAAACCCTCCAAATAGGCATTCTGGTGCAGTTCGGATTAATCCGGAATGTTTTTGTCATTTTTGGTTTATATAATTTGAACTACCTCAGTTATTTTTGGACGGTGCGTTTCACCAAATGTTTGGCCGGTTAGTGGAGTTTTAATGCGTTTTTTGGACGATTTTGAATGACAAACACATTTTCCTTGACTTCCAAATGACTTAGGACTTGTTTTAGGCTATAAATAGACTTGCATGTTCAACAAATTCTTTCATTCTTCACTTCACATCTTTTCTTACATTTTCTTTAAAAAAATAGTTTTTTAGGAGTGTTTGTGGTGTCATGGTCATTGTTGACCGTTCATACAACCCCTGCAATTGATTTGCAGCTTATGTTGGGGTTATATAACAGTCAACAGAGACCTTTGACATCAAAGAAAACACCAAAAATCTTATATCGAAAATGTCCGGGTTTTGTTTTTCAGAAATCTCTAACAATCTGGTTCGGATTACATAATCCGGACCAGGGGTATTTTTGGTTTATTTGTAGGGTGCGCGAGAAACAAACTGGGTGGGAAATGTAATAGTCTTAATAGTATTATTGATTTTACATCTTACTTTATAGTTGTTTCTAATTTTGATATTTTCAAATTTGCCAGTTTGACAAAGCTTCTATCGTAGATGAAGATTTTTTTTTTTTGAAAGATCTTAGATGAAGAAATTAAAGAGTTTTTCTATTCACACTCCAAATATTTCTGGTTACACCCAAATTTACTTAAAAGTTTACAATAATACAAAAATTGCCCTTTTATAAACAATTTCATAAAACCTTAATTTCATTCTTTGTCCCTCAAAAATTTCACCCTCTTTAACCCAAAAACAATCATGTATGTTCAATCAATCTCTAGAGAAGATTGAAGCGTGAATCAAAACATCTTTCATCCATACTCGATTGCATACAAGTAAGTGATTTGATGGAAGGTTCATACTTGATATGTTATGCATTGTACAACGATGGTTATTTGATGGTGACGTTAACATTAATTTACATTGTTGAGGCTAACTTAAATTCAATTTAAGTAGGTTCATGTAAACTTAGTTTACATGTACATACTTAAAATAAGATTACATAGAATCATTAAATAAAGTTGAAGAGTTTAAAGCAATATTTAACTTTTAGTATGTACATTTAAACTTAATTTACATGACCTATTTAAACTAAGTTTACATGACCTACTTAAACTGAGTTGAAGTATATACACTCAAACTCAGTTTACATGACCTACTTAAATTGTTGAAGTATGTACACTCAAACTCAGTTTACATGACCTACTTAAACTGAGTTTAAGTATGTGCACTCAAACTCCAGTCTACAAGACATACTTAAACTAAGTTTACATGACCTACTTAAACTGAGTTTTGGAAGAGGAAAAAAGGAAGATACATAAGTTTTCTTGGGTGAATGGATGAGTTTGAAAATTAAATTTTATTTAAGAATAATTTTGTTATTTTAGGGTGTAACCAGGAATATATGAGGTGTAATTAGAAAAATTCGAAATTAGATAGTTCAAGTCGCTATAGCAACAAGTGCACGTATTTATTGTGATAGCTCTATCTCTCATCCTCTGTAAACATTCTATGTTACATATTTTTTGACCCTCCCTTATTCTCAAATAAAGTGTCATCTTTAGTAATAAAAAAAAAGGCTTAAATGTATATTTAGTTCCTGCACTTTCACCCAATTTTGGCATTGGTTCCTACACTTTTTTTTGTTTGGCATTGGTCCCTGCATTTTGTAAAATTTTTGGTTTTAGTCCTTCTGTTAAGTATCTGTTAAAAAAAAAAAAACCAAATCTAACGGTGTGCCACGATGACCAATCATGACACGCTACGTGGCACACTAAAACACAAAATTTTATAATTGAAATAAATAAATTTATATAATTAATTTTTATTTAGTTTTTTATTATTATTTTATTACATATTTATAATAAAAAAAAAAAAGAAGATGAGAAAAGAAAGAAGAAAACACGGTTCTTCAATAGCAGTGTCATTTGCAATAAGTTCCTCCAAAGACTTCATTTCCTTTAAACCTTCTGGAAAACTATGGAGCTTTGAGCAACCAGAAACATTCAGAATTAAGAGAGACTTCAATTCACTTATTGTATCTGAAAGACAAACAAGGTTCTTGCAATTTTCTAAATCTAGGCTAAGAAGGGATACAAGAAATCCAAGTGAAGATGGAAGTTTTTTTCACTTAAACCCGGTTTTCTTGTATCCCTTCTTAGCCTGGATTTAGAAAATTGAAAGAACCTTGTTTGTCTTTCGGATACAACAAGTGAATTGAAGTCCCTCTTAATTCTGAATGTTTCTGGCTGCTCAAAGCTCCATAGTTTTCCAAAAGGTTTAAAGGAAATGAAGTCTTTGGAGGAACTTATTGCAAATGACACTGCTATTGAAGAACCGTGTTTTCTTCTTTCTTTCTTTTCTCATCTTCTTTTTGTTTTTTTATTTTAAATATGTAATAAAATAATAACAAAAAACTAATTATTTAAGTTTATTTATTTCAATTATAAAATTGTGTTTTAGTGTGCCACGTAGCGTGTCATGATTGGTCCACGTGGCACACCGTTAATTTTTTTTTTTTTAACAGAAGGACTAAAACCAAAAGTTTTACAAAGTGCAGGGACCAAAACCAAAATTGGATGAAAGTGCAGGGACTAAACACACATTTAAGTATAATAAAAAAGCGTCACCTTTAAAATATCAAATTAGTCTCAAATAACTTGTCATTTTAGATAATGAAGGAAGTATTTATTATTTCTCTTCGGTAATGCCGCTTTCTCTTTGTACTTGTTTCTCAACCAATTTTATATTAACAGTCTTTCTATCCAAGTACTCCACTAGTAATTTAATCAAGAAAAGTTATTTTATCTTTAAAATGTGCGTAGCTGGCTGCACATAATTTCATATGACACATTATAGGATACAGAGGGAGTACTATATTACAAGAAATATAGATTGTGTAGTTACTAGTTATATAACCAACCTCCTCACACCCTAAGCCCACTGGCTTGTGTCACCAGCACTAACATAATCAAATCCATCAAATTTACATTTTATGATTAGAGTCCTCAGTGTAATGGAAAATTTATCAATCAAACAACTAGTGTATATATACTTTTGAATACTCTTTGTAGATCACCTCAAACTTCAAACGCTGCAGCAGATTCAAGTCTTATGCGATTTAATCGAACAGTTCCAAGAATGTACTCTGGCAGCTCTGACTCTTCTTTTGCCTGCAAATATGGCATTAGTACGAAGTATATGGAATATGCGAGGAGGTTGATATACTCATTCATCACTGCCAGCACAAACTTCATTATAATGTACTAGATAAATGTGGGCATGCTTTATTTAAGGATCAAATTGAGTATTTACTCGAAATAAGATACACCAAGACTGCATTACTATCCTTCTGCATTACTACAGTTTTTTCATAAAATACCAGACTCTTTATTGCAGACAAATCTCAAGTCTACATGAAAAGAACATGGAAAGATAATACCATAACATAATATGTCCGGAAATATTATAACTAAAAATGGCACAAACCTCTATTAAAATTGCAAGGTCAACGACCAGGCTTGTGACGTATCCTAGAACAAGGCCAACAACACTCCTGGCTACAGAAGATGATCCAATATCCACATCTATCTGCATCATGCAGAAAATCAGAACTTAACTGTTATCCATCGGAGAATTTTCGACAATGCAAGAAAAGTTTCACGTGTATTCTGATGCTCAATTCTATGACCCACTAGTTTATATTGTGCACAGTTTAATACCAATATATATTTGGATAGACAAGCATCAAATTATAACAAATCTTAAGTTGCTATTGTATCTTTACCTCCAAAAAGTTATCTTGTCTGAAGTATTTACAAGTCACAGCTTTCCCCAATAGGCAAGCTTTTGTTCCAACAGCTCTTTTGACCATCCAATATCCCTTTATCAATTGAAAATCATTAGCTACTCAAATATAAAAATAAAAAAAATAAAAAAATGCATACGACGTTTATTAAGAATCACACACCTCAACTATACTTGGAATTAGTTTGAATCTTGAGTCTCGAAACATGTCATCTCCATCCAAAAACTTAGCCAATAGAGAATCTTTATTTATAGGTCTTTCAGATGCATAATATAGAACCAAACTGTAGTTTGGTTTAGCTGGAACCTAGGATTGACAACAAAGTAAAAACTTACTTGATAAACTTATAACTAACCATACATATATTTATGAACCGAATACAAAAAATGATATGTTGCACAGTTTTCATGATTTCAACTGAAATTTTTAGTTGCATTCAAAATAGGGAGTCCCTAATATGGACCTTAAAAATAAAGGTGCACTTGTGGACCTGTGCAAATGACCTGTTACTGCCGGTTATCCTTAATCAATTTCTTAATAATTTTAATTTTATTAGTAGCCTTGAATGAATTGGCACCGATAACCCTTCACCCTTCCCCATTCTCCTTTTCTTTCACTGAACTCACAACACATTCACATTAAATCTCCAGCGTAATCACTTCATTCATTGGAACCTCACCCAACGCCACCTCACTCTTCTACAAACACTCATAGGCATCACAGCGGCATGATGCAGGACTCACTTGAGATTTGAGAAAGTTATGGATACCACATGTGAGGAAATCAATGATTTAACTATCGAACTTGTTAATTGTTATGAAAAGATTTTGAGTTACTGGAAGAAAAAAATAAAAACAAATACATCATGAAATAGTGATAATGAGGCTACAAATCCAATTTCAGTAGATTTGTGAAGAATCTTTCATGGTTCTTTTTGTATAATTCAGTCAAAACTCAACGGAGAGGACAAAAGTATATCTAATCTTTGATGTTCTTTTTTGTATGATCTCGTGAAGGCCGCGTAGGAATGATTAGGATAAGATTGGTATTTATTATTTGGACAATAAACCTCAGTAATTAATAACTAAGTTCAGCGAGCATAACCGGCTGTGGCAGGTCAGTTTGACAGGTCCACCAGTGCACCCTTAATTTTAGGGTCCATATTAGGGGCTCCCTTCAAAATAACATTTGTAATTCTTATGATCTTGTACTTCCGTCATTTTGCTTAGTAAATTCCTCTTTTATTGGAAACAGAAAAAATAAAAAAAGAGGAAACATTGTCCTTGATACGAAGCTCACAGAACTTGAAAATGAAAAGTGGGACGTGGTTGCCTTATAATGAAGCTAAATGACCAACCACTTAATTGGAATTTAAAGATCCACTTCATAATCAAGTGGTTTTTATAATATTAATATGTTTGTTAAACTTCACCTTGCAGTAGTAATCTGATATGCAAGAGCAGAGATATCCATACCTGGAGATTTAATACAAGGATAAATGGCAGCTTTTTACCAACTTCACTCTGCAATTCAGAAGGGAATGTTCGCTAAGCGTAGTGATTTTTAAGATAAAACACTAAGCATCTCACATCTCCAGCTTAAGGTTTTCAGAATATTATGGTGAGGCATAAATTATGAATTTTTTTTTAGCAAAAATGTTAAGAAAAGAAAAATATCAATTATATTGGCATCTCACACTCAACCAATCATTTGCAGCTGGATAAATATTATGATATAAAGTCTTCAAATATCAATTTTTACCTGAACCATGCTTCTACTGTGCAATGCAACTTTATCTACAGGTTTATCAACTTTTAACCAATCAATTGCTACGAGCTTGAGAAGAGGATCTCCTCCAACTACCTGCATAAGGAATGTCATATCCATAACATCTAATTCTTTCAATCTATAGATTTAGATCAATGAAAAATTGAACCAAGTTTAATGGCAAAGTGAAGCACAAGTGCTATACTCAAATTTTCGAAAACATTTTACCACCTTTATTCTTTGCTTAATTTACTTGTTTGGAAATGTTACCCCTAACAATTAAAAACACTTAAGGATCTAAATATTGAATAGATCTTCAAATCTGTTACTCTCAACGTTCCTTTTTAATTGTCACTTTTAGAGAAACTTTTTGTTTCTATTTAACTGTCACTTTCAAAGTTCAATGCAACATTAAATGTTGTTTTACCAATATTACCCTTAGATATTTATTGCGGAGAGAGAAACATATGAAATGAAATATTAAATTAATAAGACCATTATAGTAAAAGTAAAAACAATTGTATCAAAAGTCGTAACATTTATTAATTGTCTTGGTTTGTGTAAAATGTCAAAAAGTGACAATTAAAAAGGAACGGAGGTAGTATAATGAATATATGATCATTCATATTATTTTCTTATAATTGAAAAACCAACCTAAGTCATGTCCTTTTGATTCCATGGATGATATAGTTAAATGGTCAACTCACCTTAGAATTATCTTTCAGATAGTTTTTTCCTCTAATCTTAAATCCTTCGCCACTAGGAGTTGTCCAACAGTCTGTGTCATTGTCATCCTTTCCTTTGCGCACAGAACCATTAAAGTCACTTGCATCAATTTCTATAGGACTTACATGAGGATCTAATTCTTTGCATAGATTTGGAGCTGCAAGCAGAATGAGCAATTCTTTTAGCCTAAAAGTTTGAATATATGCATGAGTGTGTGTACATATATGTGCGCAGGGTGAACCGGTTTAAAGAGATCTGTGAAATTAAGAAGCTAGAGTGATTTTTTCATGTTGGTTACAAATGATAAAAATGCTTCATATGAATAGACAAGCAGAAGTAAAAGGGCTAAAAAACTTCTGCATGATCCCTTATTAATAAAAAGTTATATTTGATATATAGGGGACGACTCTAGTGACAATACTTGATTATTGTGAGAAATGAGAACACCTAATTATAACCATTAGATTTGATTAATTAAAATTAACAACTCAGATTGTTTTTATTCAATGTCCGTCGTTTTACCATATAGAAGCCTCACACACATCATAAGCAACACAACTACTGCTGCGATTTCCATCAAGAAGAAAAAGCTACTCCTGTAAACTCAGATTGATTAACTTTTAATACTTCTAAGGAATCTGTTGACAATCCTTCAATTTCTTCTCCTTTAACACTTTTACAAATTAGTAGTTTTATTACTCTTCCAATATCCTACCAACGATTGGATCGCACAAAGTTTTACTGGTAGGTTCTATTCAATAGCTTAATAAAATGAAGAGCCGCAACATTTTACTAGATTGAATATCAACAAAACCTAATCTTAAATATGAACAAACAATTGATATGAAAAGCCATGGCATCGTTAAAGGAATATCTAAACATTCTTAATTTTAACAGATGTGATATAATGTGAAAAAGTGTTTATAAGTAATCAGAATCTCACATTTTATAAATTGGGTTGGTGTAGTTGAATAAACCCAACCCAAATTTTAAGTTGGAATCACAGTCTATCTAAAATCCATTGAGACTCTCACATTCGATTAGATATGATACGACATGAAAGTGTTTATAAGTGGTAGTCAGCATCTCTCATTTTATAAATCGGTTCCAAGTAGTTGAATTAAACCCAATCCAAATTTTAAGTTAGAATACTATCTATCAAAAACCATTGAGATACTCATATTCGATTTGATGTGATACGACTTAAAGAAGTGTTTATAACTCATAGAAACTCCTCGCCTTATCCATTGAGAGTAACAAAATGTTAATAAGTGATAGGAACTCCTCATCATACAAACCGATTTTGTGGGGATGAGTTAGTTAGACCTTACCTAAATTTTAAGAGACTTGTTTGTGGCTGATCAGTGTCAGAGAAGTCGTTTGAGGCCCACATAATACAGAAGAGATGAAGTTATTGTTGGTGATTGTGTCTCCATTGAGAAGAAAATCTCTCGAATGGTGGAATTTTCCAGTAAACTGTTAACTTTTGGAACATGGTTAATGTCCAGTGGGAGCATCAAACGTTTTTTTTTCAGTTTAGAGGCTTATTTAGTTGGTAAATCTGATATAGTTTGAAGACAGCAGATTTAATTTTTTAAGAGTAAAATTGATGAAGGGTGATACATATTGTAGGGTGTTCGTGCTGGAAGCATATCCTACACTCCAATACGTTCAAACTTGATTAGGATTTAGATCCCTTGTAACAGGACAGTTGGATCTAAGACACCAAAAGTTTGAACTTATATCCAACTTCTCTACAACCATTGCACCATGTGCAACGCCGTAGGTGATCCAGACACAAAAGAGTAAGTATTTGTTCAGCACAAAGGATTATTAATGTGTTTAGACCCCTTGCAAAATAACATCAAACATCAAAAGAAACTGACCCGTTGTTCGCTTCAAAGGTAAGGATGCCATAGCCCATGAAATATTCTTTAGTTTGACCTTTTGATCCTGAAAAATTTGAAAAAGTAATAAATTATAGTGTTTTACAGAAATAATACTTTTTCTCTGTTTCAAACCAGTAACACACAAACAACATCTATTTCTATTGCAGATTTTGTTGTAGTTAACAAGATTCAAGTAGACCTTATGCTCAAGTCCATCGTCCTCGTCACTTTCGTCATCTGATGTCGATGACTCAGCAGCAATAGCATCATAAAACTCATCCTGCACTTCTGCATTTTCATATTCAGCTCCGGACAACGAAATACTGGAGACTTTGGAATGAACAACAGTAACAGAATCTTGTTGGTGGAGTGCTGGATTGGCTCCAATATATTCCTTTAGACCTATTTAACAGATATTAAATGTTACTATTTTAAGATACATTCTTCTGATAGTTTGAATTGCCAATGATTCTTGAGTTCAGATAGATACAAGATGAAAACAAAAGTTCAACTCCTTTACCTGCCACTTGACATAACAATGCATAAGGGATGCTCTTCTCAAATTTTGTGTCCTGGCTATTCTTCCACTTATGCCAGGCTGTAGAGTGTATTTCTAATGTGTGGGTCACTAAACATCTTGGTACATTTGATCCCATTGGTGTGTTCAAATTTCTAATCTCCCATGTAGATGCTGCACCACAACAAAATACATGCGTGGATAAAATTTGTGAAAACAAGTATAAGGTAATATTAACTTTTTTCTTTTTCTTTTATTGAGTTTTCAATAATGATTTGAGTTTAAAGAAATAGTAAGATATAAGAAGCTTCTGTTAAGAAAAATTAAGCATGACAAAGCATCAAACAAATTTATGAGATTCTCATTCAACACCTTTTTCCTATGTTTATGTAGACACCCCAACAAAAAAACCCTTGCTCCAACAATGAAGTTAAATTTCACAAATAATATATCTTACGATTAATTTTTGTACGTCGATAGCCTACTTTCGGCGGCTTTTTCTTATGTATTGCTGGAAATTGCAAGATAGCTGCATCAATTAAACATATCGAGTATGTCAGTTTAAATCAATCTAGTCATGATACATTATACATTCCAAGCATCTACCACCTAACCACATCTAAGCATCCCCTCAAAAAAACAAATCACTGCTAAGCATGATGGATGTGAAGCTCAATCACATAAACATCAGTTCTGAGGTTTTATTTCAGTTTGGTGTGTGTTATTTAAAAGCTTTATTCTGCTGAAATTCAAATGAAAAATCAAAGTCTTACTGTATGTTCCATCTTGTGCATGAAACCATTGCCTAGAGAAGATAAAATCCCGCTTCGAGTGCCATCTGGATTAGGCTTGAAAAGAAATTCATGAATGGCCAATTTTAAAAGTAAAACTTGCTCCTTATTCATTAATGAAAAATAACAAGGCAACAGGAAAAAGGTTAGATATGCAATAAAATTATAGCTACATGGAAACTGAATTTTTTCAATAACAATTAGTAGCTACTTTGGATAGAGACAGATAAAAACTAAATAGAATACATCCATTATGACATATCTGATATTTTACGGAGTGGAAGTCAAATATCATTTCAGTAAAATTCACAAACTCATGCAAACCTCTATCAATTATAACAATCCAAATTTCACACACACACACAAACAATGAAGTTATGCGATATTTGAATAAGATTATAAATGATGAAAGTACTTAATAACAATCTAGTTGTAATGCCGTTTGAAGTTATCAATTGAACATCCATTGGTTACCTGGTTTGATACTTAGGATCATACGTCCCATAAACAACATCGTAATGTCCATCGTAAGATTCTATCAGCTGCAAGTCACCCATTAACATATCCCACCTGAAAAGTAATTATGCTAATGACTGATTTCCCCAATATGCTATCAATCCAAAGAAGCCTCTTTTATAGAAAACTTACTCATATCTTTTCCTCCGATCGGTGTTTAAAAACACTTCAAAAACACTATCTGCAGTTGCATCAATAACACCAACCGATTTAGCGAGGACACCCTTACCATTCTACAAAGCATAAAACAAATGTCAAAGCAAAAAAGACAGACACCTATCTATCCCACCATAATAAATTAAAATACACATTTGTTTATTTTTAATGTGATAAGTGCAGTTTCAAAGACATAAAATCGAATAGGCCCTCTTAGAAGTTCAGACTTCAGAGAGAGAGAAACTAACCACAATGGAACAAATTATTACTGTTGAGGACCTTTTCACAAACTAGAAAGAGATCAATTTTTATAAGTTCAGTACTTTCATGAAATATTGGATTACATGCTAGTGTCTCTGTCTTTTGGTTATCACAATGTAACATAACAGTAGCAAAAAGATACTGCTATCTGGTAAGTAAAATCTAAAGCCACAAAAAGATACTGAGCAAAGTAGGGTGCAACCTTGGATTGAGTCTAGTCAGAGTGAGTATTAGAAAATCTAATCGGAGGAGAAAGGGACAATAAGTGAAGTAGCGGAAGAAATAGGAGAAGACTACAAGGAGAATGCTGAGCAATGGGGATGAGGAGAGAGACCACAATAGAATTTGGAATAGAAGGCTGGAGATATAATGGAGGAAGGTATACATTATGTAATAGATGGATTGTTTATTACTGGGTGTGAGAGGTGTTTATAATCTTGGCCATTCAACCAGTATTAATCCGTGCTTCAAATGTACAGTCAAGCATAAAGGGATTTGTTGAGAGTCCCACAACAACTAGAGATATGACCTAAATAGTCCTAACTTTACAAATGAGTTTTGTGAGGTCGTGTTAGACCGTAGGCTTAAAGTCCAATAGCTCATTCCTTTTTTCCCAAGCCTTCCCCTTCCTTCCCCTCCAAACTGCAAACAAAGCTGTAAGCTCTTATACCATCTTCAAAGACAAAAGAGAGAGATCAAACTAGGTGATAGATCAAAGAATCTGATTCTGTTATAATGATTATCACTACAATTATTTTGTTTCAAGGTACTGTTTATACCTACTATTATAACTATGATATATTGTGACATGTGGAGGTGATGTATACCACCTAACCAAACAAGCTGTGACATATACTTTTATTGTTAAAGAGCTTTTGTGCTTAGGGATATATGTCATTTACAAGAAGAGAATTTGTTAAATCCAAGAATTGTACTTCGATTAAAATGACATACACAAATGCAAACTGAATTAATTTTAAAGATATGTACTTTAGGCCCCAAAGATTATATATACTCTAACATACCTTGTGACTAGCAACATCTTCAAAAACTCTAATACCTGAAACCACAAACAAAAAGCACCAGGAAGAATAAGAATAAATCCAAAAGGTCAAATATTAGCATAATCATCATTATTCATCTTTGCAGTCTAAATATACAAAGGGTCTTGCTAACGGGTGCCTTAAGGGCATTGGTTAAGGAATCCCTTAATAGAAATTTTATCTTGGAAATACAAGTTGCCCCAAGGGCACTCGTTAACATTCTTCATATACAAAAGTATGGCCAGAAAACACCTCCTTATAAAATACAAATAGAAAGTTGTCCAAAGTCAAACATTGAAACATGAGAATCCAACCCAGATATTTCTCAAACAGATGGGCCAACCATTGAGGACTCTTTGTTATGAAAATATGTGCTGACGTTTAGAAAAATCATATATATCAAAGATTTAACCTTAAACCTTTCTTAAAATCATTATACTTGCTTACAGATACACACAAAAAAAAAAAAAAAAAAAACGGTCGATGTCCTTGAATTTTGATATCAAATCAATCAACCAAGGTTATCTATGATAACTATGAAAGGCTATCAAGAAATAAGAGGTGTGAACGGTACCAGAAAGAAAAAAAATAAAAAAAGTACTAATTATGATTGAAATCAAGAGTCCCCTCATGCTAAAACATATATGTTAGATGCCTATAGCTTGTCACATATGTTAACTATCCTATGAAGTAAAACCCTATGTTACAAAAATAAGTCTGTTGTAATTCCATTTTACTTTTACCTTTTAGTTTAATTTCTATTTAAATGAGAGTCAACTGAGTTTGTTTTGTTAGAATATTTCCTTTCAAGAAATGAAAAGGGACTCTCATTTTACTACTCAATTACAATTTTCCTCTCTCACTCACTTTCATTGCATAAACTCTACACCAGTGTTCATTCATCTATTGAACTCCTTACTCCGAGTAGGGATTATCTCAGTTTCCTCCCTGATATCTAAACCCGTCACACCCAGTAAAAACTAATTCAACATGTATGTTGGCTGGTCTATAAAATTCAAAAAAAAAAGTCTTCATGGTGCCTAAGAGGACTTCAAATGAAGTCAAAATAGAGAGAAAAAATAATTTGAAGAGTGATACAAAGCTATTTGGTCATCACAAGAAAGTTCACTAGGACATATCTCACAAAACAGCAGCTCATTGTCAACATAATTTTCTTTCTTCCACTTCTACAATCTATTTCAAGCCATATATCAGTGTGTGGTAAAAGTAAAGTACCAGACATTGTTCGAACACATTTCCACTGATGTGCTTCAAATGCATCTCCAGTTTCCCCTTCAAACCCATCTGAACTACCAAAAAACTTCGATGATAGCCGTAAGAGCGACTCTGGGCCTTTAAAATGAAAGAGAAGAAAAGTAATGTTACGAAATAATGTTAAAATAAAATACAAACTCTATTAGTTCAGAATCACAACTACAAGTCTACACGATTTTTTGTTCATATAATAATTTAAATCTCTCCGTTTAAAAATAAGAAAGTAAACATACATATCAGACACCATCTCACTCTGGTTAAATACAAAACATACGGTTTATGTAATCCAACCACAATGTAACGATGGCATAAGAGAATCATAAATACATGTCATGAATTGTTAAGTAAATGTCAAATACATTAATAGCTCCCCAATGAATATTATCAATCAAACAATTTTATCAATTTACCTTGGCCAATTCTTTTAAGCTTCCTCAGCCCAGAGGCATACCGCCTCACTTTAGGTCGATGTCCTTCTAGATTGATCCTTCCACAATAGAAGATAAGTGACATGCCAATTTATAGCAAGTTATAAAACATGACTTCTAAGGCAGGCCACCTAAAAATGTTTCAAAAACTACACATCTTCCATTAATATTAATGAGAATTTGAGAGTTTTAAATAGAAAGAAAGTTATGGAGCAACTTATTAGTAAACTTAAGAACTCGAGATTAAATTTTCTCAAAATCGGTGGCCTTGTAGGAGCAAATCGCACGCTGGCTTTAGCAAAGGAGCTAAAATTTTCACACTTTCAAGATTTTGTAATAGAAAAAATGATGGAATATAATAAGAAAATTAAAGAACACAGAGTAGGATGATTAAAATTATTGGAATTCCCAGTAAGTACGTCCAACATAAAAGACCTCATTAGCAATTACCAATTACAATTACTGACTATATTGTTCATGTTATCTAGCAGATGGTTGGATAATTATATGTCGTGGAGAAAAAAATGCATACTCAGTTTCCTGGTTTAGTCTTTCTCGAGCACTAGCTCCTCTTGATAGCTCATACGTAGCCTACAAAGATGATACATAAATTGAATACAATCATACTAATGGTGTTATGAATATAGTTCAATGACATGTCAAATTCTTGTAGATAGAAAAAAAGAAAGAAAGTAACTTCAATAATTTTCATGTACTATGAATATCAATATATTTAAAAATTTGAACTAAAAACTCCAATCCACACCCCCACACAAAAGAGATTTTCCACCACAACCAGCTTTGGGTTGTAACAAAACGCTAAAATAATATACAAGCAACTTTGCAGTTATTTTCTCATACCTGGCTCTTGGCTTGTTCAAATGCTTCCATCCATTTCTGTGCTTCCCCAGCCGTGGCACAAGCAACCTTGAAGAAAAAATAGGTAAAAATAATCATTTTTATACTGAATATACAAAAACCAACAGCACCCACCACAACATGAAGAGGTTCATTCAATTTTAAATTAATAAGTTGTTCAATACAGACATAGATTCATATCCATTTGCATGCTCATGGAATTGACAGAGATAGACTAACGCTGAATTTTTCAATGCAAAATTTCAAATATCACCTTCTGTTATACATTTTAGTCAAGGGAATCAGGCTTAAAGCACTTTGATCAATCCTCAAGAAGAAGAATGGTTGTAACATTTGAAGGAAATTACTAGATGAGCAGAGTTTTTTTGCCATAATGGAATTTCATTTTGATTGACTATTGGACAAATGTGTGGTATCTACAAATAATGTCGTTGCACTGCATTATCCCTTTATCTAAAACTATTACTCCAAATAACATGTCCATGACGAATACAAATATATGGCTTTTCAATTATAACACTAGCATTCAACCTGTATGAAACAGTGAGATTAAAGAAATTTACACTAATTATAGGTGAACTAAATTGTTAATATATGAGTTGTGGATTTTATGAAATGCCTAGATCTCTTAATTGCATAAAACTACTCCAGTTGTTTATGTACAAATCAATTAGTAAGTATTACTTCTGAATATCCACATTACTACTACTGCACAATTTTTTTTAGGCTTAATAGCAGTTTTCGCCCCCTAACTTTCACGAAGTTGCGATTTTGGCCCCCTAAGAAAAAAAATACAAAGCCGCCCCCTAAGTTTTGCAACTGTAGTAGTTTTGGCCCCCAAGGCCAGTTTTAAATAAAAATAAATAAAAAAAATAACACGTGGCACCTCACTTAGGGTGCCACATCAGCGTAGACCAAGTCAAAATTGACCTTTTTTTTATAAAGCAATATAGAAGTACGTCAGGACTTTGCATAAATGTTACATTTTAATTTACTAACAAAAACAGCCAGAGTCAATATCCTAGATATGAAAACTATAAATTCCAAAAATTGATCGAAAGGAACAAAATTCATTGGTTGTTGACGGAGTGCTCGTTTTGTGATATATATTCCAAAAACTCCATTTCACACAACATTGTCCCTTCTAACTCTTTATCACATTTAGACTAAACTTGTTTTCAACAACAATATCAACCACAAAACCACCAACAGCCCACCTTTTTGTTGAAATGGCATAAAATTAAAGGCGTGTGTTGAATGTGTGGTTTTTGTTGAATTATTGGTTAAGGAAATGGACATATAAGGACAATGAATGAAGGTCATGTTTGTGAATAAAGTAAGAGAATGAGATTTGGTTAAAACGAATTGGAAGAAGGAATGGAGGGAGCAAGTTGGTAGGAGGATGAGAGTGGTTATGTTGAACCAGAGATGGAGGAAGTCCCAAAATCAGAGCAATACCTGCGGTAGAAAAAGAAATGGTAACAAGTGCCTATTTTTAAGGACAGAAATTTAGAGGAGATATGGAAATTAGGAGCGTGGACAAGACTAACACTTCAATCACTTCAAAAATTTAAAGATGATGAGAGTGAAAGTTTGAAAAAATGTTTCAATCAAACTATCATTTATAACTCAATTACTTTGTACAGAAAGCATCGCACTTAAAAAATACAAAAAAAAAAAATTGACAGACTATGGACAACTGACTTGGTGATGAACAAACATCTATGTCATAATAGGATAATAGGCTTGACGCTTGGTGGACTCTGGACTGGTGTGAACCAACTTGATGAAGAATAAACGTCTACGCCTTAACATGTTTGACGCTTGTGGACTGTGAACTTGTATGGACCGATCTTATGAAGAACAAATGTCTACGCCTTAAAAAGCTTGACGCTTGATGAAATGTGGATATATATAGACGACCAACGTGGCTCTTAATATTTCAACTTGACTAGTCAGGACCACTCATAACAACACTTGTTTAACTGTTCAAGTCATGCTAGCTCACCTCGTCCAGCCATTTCTTACCTCGGAACTACATTAGTTTGACTTTTCCTGCTATGCTAGCTCACCTCATCCAGCCAGGTCCTACCTCAACACTTTCTTATTGTTCAAGTCATGATAAGCTCGCACTCAACTAGGCTGTGCAAGTCAGCTTGTTGTGGTCTCTTCCAAGTGCTTCACGGCTTGCCACACAAAACAGTAAGGTAAGATGCGTGTGCTCTAACTCCACCTGTCTCGTACGAATAACCAACGTCTCTGAAGCGCGTCTCGGCTTCGTGCACCCTCAACAGATGAGCTGTAACCAAGTCCACGTGCGATTGTATTTGTACTAGACGACAAATGAGAGGCTCTGGATCACATCTTAATTGGCCCGAGTCACCAAACCAAAGTGAGGCTCATTAATTAGGTCAACAAATGAGAACCGTAAAAGGAGCCACTTGGGATGCATTTTGGATGGATTCTGATTATAGCTTACACAATGTATTTTCATTTTAGGTCTTAGAGTATTCTTGGAGCTCCTCCTAATCAGTTCCACTGAATAGCTCACCTGCTATAACTTGAGTTTACATATGTCGTACGTGAACAAAATCTAACACAACCTAAAAACTTGGATCATAAGAGAATTTCTATAGTTATTTTTGTCATATACCTAGCCTGTTTTAAAACTTAACACATCCCGTTTCTACCGAGGACTATACATATCCCATGTAAACTATGCAAGTTTAGACATCATTGGGTTTTCCATTATCATGTCTAGAGAAGGATTTGATACCATACTATAATTTAAAAATGAATTGACCGTAACTCATTACTCATCCCTAAAAGCTAGCGAAACATTAAAATAGGGGAGCTAGGTTCCTCTAATAATTAGTTATATCATGATAAAATTCTCACAAAACCAACTACCCATGGTGGGTTCTAAGCTAAAAGGAACTCACCAATACAATTTCTGGCCACTTCAATCAGCTTAAGCATCAACTTATTGATTCTGCTCCTAGCTTTCATCCCAACAGCAGCTTAACCACTTCTACCTTTGCCACAATCCTCTATAATCACTTTTCTGACAGTTTAATTACTTCTGGAAGCTTTTGCAAACAGCTTATAGCTTCTGCTAATTCCCACAACAGCTTAACTCCTTTATTTCCACTCTTTCTCTAACCAATCAGCATGTATAAACATTTCCCTCACTTAAGCACTTCTGGTTCCTTCAGCAGCTTAAGCCCCAATTTTTAGCTTATGACTCAACTGCCATGCCAAATCAGCTTATTACCACAGTTTAAGAACTTGTCACTACTCATGGTTCCTTAAATTGTTGCCTCTAACACCCAGCAATAATCAACAGAATTAAGCTTAAAATTCAACTTCTGCCAACTCAACTTCAACCCAAGCTTCAGCCCATCTATTCAAACATGCTTAATCACTACTTGTAAAACTACTCATAGAGCAACTTAATCTTACCATTCTTAATTTAATCATTACAAGGCCATGCAGGAACAGCTTAATCTGTTGTAGCAGCAAACAGCTTAATTCGAAACAGTTTCAATTCTCCAGCTTTTGCTTACATTTCTACTTATTGTTTTTGAACTCCACATCAAACCATTCAACATGAGCATAATTAAGGTTGGAAAGCAAAAGTTGAGAAATGGTGATAGATGAGAAGGGATTCGTTGGGAAAAATGAAAGCTTACTTTAGGTTCCAATTACCCCAAGCAAGCTTGCATGTTGGTTGGCATGCATGTTTATATAGTCATACATCAATTACGATTATGCCCTTCCTTAACTTGTAATCTTTATATCTATTACAAATCTTATTTGACAAGATGAAGAAACTCTAAAATGAGTCTTTATTATAAACTATTACCCACATGCATGCTAAAATAATGCAATACAACAAACAAACAAGCAGATTTCCAACTTTAACTTACTTCTCCCTTTCTGGTCTCGTCTAATCGATTGTAAAAGCGAATCACATAAAAAATCTGTGGAAGAAAAGGAATCGAGTAAGTTTTGATCTACAATCTAATAACTATTGATATATATTACCTTTGATCCTTATTGTAAGAAAAACATTCGGTCATTGAAATATAATATAAAATGAAAAGAAATGCATTAAACACATACCCCATTGTTAACCTTACGAGGGCCAAGCTCCTCCACTATTAGTGTGGGACCTATGACACCCTGCCTAATGGGTTTCTGAAGAGAAGAAATGAATGAGGATTGAAAATGATAAGAATGAAATAAATATATAATAAACATTACATACAATGCCAGGATTCTGATGAGGATCACGCTTGTACATAGAAACACATTTTCCTCTAATGAAGAGAAAACGTAGGTGACAATATTCATGACCAATAGAATTCACACCAAGGTGATAAACCCAACCGAAATATTCAAACATTCCTCCTTTTTCTTCTGTTCCTGTTCCTAATGATGATGATGCCTCCATTCTAACATAACAATGTTACACCAACAATAACAACAATTTTTTCTTTTTTCTCCCAAACTAACTAATTCTGTTATGTTCGGTGCTCCTTAATATCCGTTGGGTTGGACCCACTTTCTCAACTTTCTTAGGTACACCTGTCACTAGTTTCATAAAACCAACCTTTTTTATTTTTAATTCATATCATTATTCCAATTATAGCTTAAACAATTTTTATCTTTTTATATAAAGATAGGGATTCATATTATATTTGCAATTTTTTTTTGAAAGGAATGTATTTTCTAAATTGCTGGAATTATTGAAAAAAAATTAAAGATGTTATAATTTGAAAGTCACGCATACACGTAAATATAATTAAAATCAAATTTCATAAAAAAACGTTGATAATTTACAAATATTAACGCAATAAAAAGAGCATTACATAATCACAATATTTAGTTGTACTTTGGACCCATCAATTTTTAATTACGTGATTCTGGCCTCCCGTTTTATTTTAAACCAATTTTGAGGGGATATGGTTCAAACGCAAGTCATGGTGTTCGACGTTACAATTTTGATATTTTGTCGGTTGAACTAGAACTTGTGGAGACTCAAATATATCCTTTTATTAACAAGATAATAAGAGAACATAATTAATTTAACGTATGGAATATTGAGATAAAAAAAACACTAAAAATGCATAATACTACTTTCTCATATGTCTATCTCCTCCAACCTCACCTCATTGATAATTTATTTTGAAAGTAGTGGGGTTGCATGCTGTAATTTTCCTAGAATGGGAAAAGTAATTAAGTTGCAGTGATCGAGCATGTTATATGTAAAAATACCAATTAAAGCCACTTGTTGCTTTTCATGAATGTTGTGTAAGTAGTGCCCTGTAGCTTTGCATGACATACATGTTTGTGCACATTCAATTTCATATGCATCTCAAGGTATTTTTAAGAACTTTTAAGTTTTACACCTAATAATTTTACACCATTAGTGTAATTTACATATGTGAATTTTGAATGTTGTGTGGAGTAATCCGTCTATCAATCGAGAGCTCAACATGATAAATTGACAATATTTTAGTATTTCTTTATCAACTTCCTAATGAGAATTCTGCTCTTTACCCAAACTGTTTTGCTCATTCCTAAAATAAATGTCTAAAATATCCTTACGTGACTTAAGTCATGCTAGTGTATACTTTACCTGAGTTAAGTCACGCAGCGTGACTTAACTCACGCACTTTATAGCTCAGCGTGACTTAAGTCACGCACCACTGAGTCTCTGCGCGAGTTAACTAGCGCTAGTTGGCCGGTGGTTACAGCTCAAGAACGCACGTTGTTTGGACGGTGGTCAATGTATTTTAATGGTTTTTACACGTTTTTTTTTAAGTTTTTTCACGTTTTTTGACCTCATTAAGTGTTGTGCTATGTAACAGCCCAATTTTTCGCTAGATTAATTTAATTGATTTTATGTGTATATAATTGTGTGGTATGTGATTAATTGCCTTTGTGTGTATTTTGGGTTAGGATTAGTAGATTTCGTTATAGAAGTGTGAGTGGAGGGTAAACTAGTGATTTTATGGTGAGATTTAAGTGTTTATAGTGAGGGCCTTTACTTTTACTAAATTACTATTCAGTAGCGGTAATTAATTTTTGACCGGTAGTTATTCGATAACACTTAGCCGTTAGTGGATAGAAACTAGGGGGTTAATTTATAAGAATTGTGAGCCCATTAGAATACAAATTGGGTTAGGCCCAACTATAGAGACTATATAAGAGTTGTCTTTGGAAACCTAGGTTAGAATAATCATTTGCAAGTGAAGAGAAGAAGAAAGAGAAAGAGGCTAAGAAAGGAAAGGGGTTAGAGAAGAAGAATTGGTGAACCATAGGAGCAAAATTGAAGCTTGAGTTAGGTTTGCTACTCTTTAAGGTAAGCGGGCTAGATTTCATTCATAATCCTTGTATAATCTCTTTTTCTTCTTAAACCCATACGTGCTTATTTGTATAAATTGATTTTTATGATGAAATTCGTGCTTATGCTTTGATGTGATGTTTGAGTATGTGAAATTGGTGTTAAATGAATTGTTGATGATAAAATTACATGCTCAAACTATGCTTATATGTATAACTTGCAATTTCCACTTAAAATAGATGAAATATGAAGTTGTTGTTGATAGATTGTTGTTGAAATCATATTGACTGTCCCTGTTGCTGTTATGTTGTGTTATTATTGATGATTAGAACCTTGGGTAATCAAAATCATTGAGATTGTTGTGAGAATTGGATTGTTCTTGGGATTTTTCACAAAATGGGTCAAATGGTGATTCTTGGGTAAAAAGGTGTTTTAACTTAAATTTTATACGATTTTGAACCTCTTTTGATGTCTGAAAACGTTTGGGTAAGCTTTGGAAACCAATTTGGGCTTGGGGGATTCAAAATTGGGATTTTGGGATGAAAAATGAGATTTCACGACAG
>Ga0315914_1003755_pt1 | contig 22976 bp, 12 predicted proteins | sample MpolenodulesMG_FD_203920 | JGI IMG/M metagenome (GOLD analysis project Ga0315914, IMG submission 203920) | Medicago polymorpha root nodule microbial communities from Los Angeles, California, United States - elongated nodules | ecosystem: Host-associated > Plants > Roots > Nodule | place: USA...
AGATTTTATTTGCTTTTTTAGAACTATTTTACTTCAATTGCAAGTTATTTAATTTCAGGAACGAATATTCTAAAGATTGAGTCTTGGAGCAAAAGAAAGGAGATTTGGAGCTGATTCGGGCTAAAAATACGAAGATTGAATGCAAAAATATGAATCCCCCAAGTCAGAAGCTTGGCACGGCCCGTGCCACCAGCGACACGGTCGTGCCAACACCCCAGAGTCCCTTTTGCCGCTTTTTGCTTCTTGGACAAGCTGCCTATTAGTTTATTTTTGACCTAAAGTCCGTGGTTTCTTGTGCAACACTTTAGTGATTTATTTCTCAGGGCTTAAGTCATTGTCAGACTATAAATAGAGCAGCCATCAAGCTTGCAGAATCATCTTTTGTTCTCTGAAATTAATAGTGACAATTGTTTTCTTTGAATAAAAGTTCTTCTTTTTATTATTTTTATTTTATGTTCTTCTCCTTCTTCTCTTCTATGTCTACAATGAACATGAGTGAGTAGACTCTTCTTGTCTTGGGATTGTTGGATGACTCTAATGACATAATCATAATCAAACCAAGCCTCAAACCCTAATTTTATGTAAATCTACTTTCTAATCTAATTTCACCGTTTTTATAATGAATTAACAAGTATCAAACTCATAATGCGACATCGGAGGGTTAGTACTTGTTAATTCATCATCACAAATATCAAAGCGAAGCATCGAAAGAAGAAGTTTTGATATTGGAACAAGTGAATTTAGACAAGGATTTCAAAACATGAGAATAGTCTAGCAAACCTTGAGACAATAAAGTTTCGTTCTTCAAGGATTCTAATAGCAATCAACCATGAGAATAGGTGTGGTTGTTAGAGGAACACACTCACTGAAACCGAAAGGAGATGTGATAGGCTTAAGAGAAACTTGTCTTTAGAAAGTAGGTCCAACATAAAGTTCTAGGTTTAGGGTTTGGTTTGTGAAGGGTTTGTCACCAAGATGAACCAATAATCCCAAGACGCTTTTTATTATTGATATTTTAAACCTCTAAAAATCCCGATTTTTCAACTAAACTCTTTTTCTAATCATTCATAAAAGTTAATTGAATTAAACAACTCCCTATTGGAACGATACTCTTTTATTACTGCATCGGTAAACCGTGCACTTGCGGATTTACTACATCAAATTTCAAGGGAGTAATTGAAGTTTTGTTAATGTCAGAGGGTAATTGACAAAACTTACAATTTGGGGGGGGGGGGAGGGGGTAATTGCCTTTTTACTCATTGTAAAATTACCGAGTTAAGATTCGAACCCATCTCCTCAAGTTATGTGTATTGTGTATGAGTTTTCAATAGTTATATACATTGCGTGTCTATTTACCAAGTCTGGATAGGTAACACGAGTAAAGATGCGATAAGACAGGAAATGCGGATACCATAATTTTTTTTATTAAAGAAGCTAGGGATGTTCACGGATTGGGTTGGGTTATTTTGACCAAACCCAATCAAATTTAATTGATTTGGACGGAGTAAATGAATCATATATATTTCTTTATGTCAAACCCGAATCGATCCAACTTAATAATGAGCAAGTTGGTTTGGATTGAGACAACGGCTTACTAAACATATTTTTCTATAAAAAAAACTAAAATAACATTCTATTTCACAAAAAGAAAATCTAATATTTAAAAGGCTAACACTTGCATTTATTTGAAACTTCTTAAAGTATGTTTAGCAATTAGCATCCACAAACTAAATTAATTGTTCAATTGGGGGTGCCACACAAGTCTATATGACAACTCAAATACTTAATATTTGGTGTATAAAAACCACAATATCACTTGTCTCGGTAGTAAACTCTACCGATGAATTTAGACTAAAATTAGACAAAGAACAAGTACAATAACGAATAATAGAACTAAAATAAAAAATGTCTTTTAATTCAACTCAAAGATTGAGAATATCTTAAAATATTTTTTCCATGCCGAACCCATCAATTTTTTTATGGAGTGTAGATTGATCTGTACAAAAAAAGAGTACAAAAAAAAACTAGAAGGATAAAAAATAACTTAGCCTAATGTAATGAAAGAACGACTCAAATGGGTAATACCCAACAATCATGAAGGATAAAAGAACCACACATTTCAACAGACAAAAATGCCAAAATTGTTAGACCGAATGTCATGATCGGGGTTCGAACCCCGATACCTCCACTTATATGTGTGAGTTTATAATAATTTTGTCATTTCATCTATCTAAAAAAACCACAAATTCCATTCCGCAGCAAACAACCAAGCATCGCTTGCACAAATCAACAAATAGTTTGACAAAGATAAAAAAGTTTCTGCTTATTTGTCAAAGAGGGACCGAAAATTATTGTTCTCACACGAATAAACATCACTCGTCATAAACACCTTCCGGTCAAAATAATTGTCTATTAGTAAAAAAAATAATCATAAAACCTCTTGTTTAATGAATCATGGTTCTAGAAACTTAATCAAATGTCCCTTCAGAGACATCCGATAAAATTGATACAGAGAAACTTAATCAAATAACTTCCACGACAAGCATCCTATTCTAATCTTATATTGTTTTATACTTGTAATATTAACTTTTTTATTTTCTACTTTTAAGGATTTTTATCATTAAATAAATTTTAATAACTTTCTACGTCAACTATCCTATTAGACTTTTTGTGGTTTCACACTTATAATATATATTTCTATTTTCAACTTTTAAGGAATTTTGTTTTACAGTAAAGTATCTAATAACTACACAGCAAACAAAAATAAATTAATAAATTTATTAGCATATTGAGTAGACTATTTAATTAATAAATTTATTAACATTTTCTTTTGTTTTGAACATTTTGAATGTTTTATATATTTCCAGAAAGAAATGAAAAGCACTAAAATATATGCCACCTTAGTCTGGAACACCATTCCCTTGTCACAATTGTTTCTTATAAAAAATATTTGATGACACTTGTACCTTTTTTGGTTTCACAATTAGAATATATTTTTTTTATTTTCAATTTTTAAGAAATTTTGTTTTAATGCAAAGTGGGAGTGTCTGAGGTAAGAATGAAAAAAAATAAAATAAAGTATGTCAAAAATGCACCAGCACGACAATTAGAAAGTTTGTAATATGGTTCTTTTTCAATATAATAACTGATTTTTTTAGAATTGTTGATTTGAGAGACAATCCAATCTCTTCTACAAAAGTGTAACAAAAAAATAAATCTCTAACAAAATAAATTGGATGTTTCAAGGTCTACTCTAGCATTAGCCTTTGTGCATACTTAAGTGACGAGGATTAGTCTCATAGTAGAGCTGAAGATGATAATTACAATGAGTTAGAAAGAATAATAAAAAAGAAATAACAGACAATTTAGTTTTTAATCTCTCATCAATTTGATCTTAAACTATTAAATTCATCCAAAAATTTATAAATTACATTCTCATTAATCAATTTATCCCTAAACTCTAACATTACGTTGGAAGTTGAAATTTTTGACATTTTTTTTGGTACAAGAATTTTTAACATTTTTATCACTCCATTTTTTAACCCATTTGTCATACTCATAGCCACCAAACCATCCTTACTGCCTGTGTTGCATTCGTATTCCTTCTACATCCCTTAATCCTTATACCATAGAGATCTTTTATCTTAATATACCTAATTTTTGTCCTATGTAATTAAGAAAAAACAGACGTACGATTTCTTCTACATCCTTCCCAGTATTCTTTTCGTGTATAAAATCCATCTTTCATTTATTGTTGAAAACAGAGAAATCATACCATGACAATGAGACCCACAGAATTTTTTCTCTACTTACACATCAACAAACAAAAATACCCATGTGTCAAATGTCAAACCCAACATATAATTATTTAAGTGAACACTCTTCTACACTTTTGTTAGATACATAAAATAACCGATATTCATTCATTCAAATTGACAGAATATATTAATATAATACAAATTTAAAATTACTAATAACAAATAAAAGATGAGTCTGGACACAAAAGTGGTGACGACTATGATTTTAAACCAATTTTGCTGAGAGAGTACCGGTATTAAACTTTTTTTATGAGTCAGGTATTAACAAAATTCTAGGATGTTAAGGAATATTCCATATATTTATTTCTTCTATTTATATTATGATTATGATGATATACATAGACCAGTTTTCCAAAAGAGCTAAACGCGTCCACCTTCCTTGTGAATTGTGAGACTGAAATTCCAATTCCTTTTCTCTTTTCTCTTGTAGTATTAATACCACCATTCATTCATGTTTATTCTCTCCTTTGAAAGCACAATTGAGTCAAAAATGAGTCTCATTTTCATCTTCCTCCTTCTTCTTTGTAACAATCACTATAGTGCAAAAGCACAACCTCCAGTACAACCAGTGTCTCCTTTTGCTCCACAAACAACTTTATGGGACGTATCTTCCATTGGTGTTATCATAGGAACCATCATTGCAACACTTATCTTACTGTTTCTCTTCTTAACGTTAATACGCAGCTTCACAAACTCATTAAGGGCAGACTCATCAAAATGTGAAAATGACAAAGGTATCAACCCTCAACTTCTCAAAACTTTCCCAATCGTACTTTACTCTACCATCATCAAACATTTTAATGAAAGTGTTGAAGATCCTCTCCAATGTGCTGTGTGTCTCGGTGATTTCAACAACAATGACAAAGTTCGTGTGCTACCTCAATGTAACCATGTTTTTCATCCTCCATGTATTGATGCTTGGCTTTCTTCACATGTTACTTGTCCCGTTTGTCGTACAAACCTCAATCATCAATGTTCCTGTCATTTTTCCGTTTCCATTGACACACAAAACAACGGCGAATGTGGAAGTCAAAGGATACAATAAAGCCCGCCCCGGGCTGCAACATCATGATTTTTGATCTATGCGCTGATTCTCCGCAATATCAAGGATCGCGATGACGGTTACAAGAGAGAGTCCAATCTAGATCGCGGTGATTGATTTTTTATCTTACTTATTTTTCTAGAACAATTCATAGTGAATTGATATTTGTTGGACTAAATGTATTTGTATTAAGCAAAAAAATAATGAGGTTTTTCTTAAGATTTTTTTGCTAATTAGTTATGTTGCTTTTTGGTCTGGGCGAAATGGAAGAGATTAAAATATTAATGAATGTTTACTGTTGAGTTACAAATCTATGAATATCTAACTCATCAATTTTGCTTTCTCAACTCCCTCAAAAAAAATAAAATTTGTTTTCTCAATTGAAAAAATGCCACAAAATATTTAACTCAGAACTACAACATGTAGCTTCTATAAAACCACGGCCATAGAATGCGATCATTGCGTTTAATTACATTTAAAACACCACTGCGCGTTTAACTCAAAGCTACAACGTTTAGCTCGAATAAAACCACGTCCAAATACCATTGAAATGCGAGAATTACATTTGAAACGCAGTTTCAAAAGGTCAATCAAGATTTTTAATATGATTTAATGAAAACTTGTTTAATGTGTAAGCAAACTGGTATATACACTGATACACACAAGAAAACATCACAAGAATCAAAATTGGTCACAGTTGATGCTTTGGTGGTGTCCACCCCATGAATTATGTGGCTGCAAATATTACAAATTTGGATAAATGACACGTATTTAGCTGGGTTTTTGTCTGCGTTGTGAAGTAATAAGAACAAATGTGTTTGTCTATAAACTTCTCGTGTCTTCTGGTACAGCTTGTCTTGCATTGAATGAGAAGGACAGGGAACAATGTCATCTTACAAATTGATTTTGAAGGAACGGAGCCTAAACACGGTTGACCCTTTGTCTTTAAACTCTTGATGTTGTGCTGTGTACAATATGTAGTGTGCGTTGAAAATGACAGAAAAGAGAAGGATGATAACTTTATTTCAATGTAAGGCATGGTCAATCAGGAGCACCACAAAACATACAATTAAAAAGGCAAAAATTTCAATTATCATTGGTTTGACCGGAGAGTAAAAAAGGGGGAGATTTTAATAAAAAAGATAAAAAGAGAAATTTTAATTACGATGTTTTTTTTTTTGAACATGGAGAGGTTTAAGCAAAAAAAAATGTAAATTAATTAAATGGAGAAAAAAAGGCTCCTCAAATTAAATAAAAGGAAATGCTAACAAGTATCTTGAGAACACTTATTAAAAATCTAAAAAAGAAATTTTGTATTTAAAAAGTAATTTTTTTTTTACATAAAACTTGCAATTATTTCTATTCTTGAATCTTTAACAAGATCATCAGTAAATATTTAGACCACGTCTTAGAAGACGGAGAGTAAATCAATAATCCCACGTTATGAGCACATCCCCTGTAAACAAGTATTGTATTTTGCGCATCTATTTGCTTCTCGGTAAACATGTAACAATAAATGTCCTAAGAGTGTGTTTGGATGAGAGAATGGTTTGAAGGAAAATAATTTTTTAGAGTATTTAAATTGACTTGACCCAAATTTCACTGTGTTGGGAAAATATTTAAGTCATTTTTAAATTTCAAAGCATTTAGATAAGAATTTTTCTCGCAAAATTTGAAGTATTTAAAATAACACCTAAAACACAAAAATTTCAAAATTCTCTCATTTTCATCACACACGTTTATCACTTTTCTCTCACGCATTTCACCCTTTTCTCTCGCGAAACTCACCTTCACCGTGCCTCTCTCTCCTTCCGTGGTGGTGCTTCTCTCTCCTCGCCCTCGCCGTCGCCACCGCCGTTTGCTTCTCTCTCCTCTCCGTCACATTTCTCTCTCCTCGCCCCCGTTTTCATTACACGCGTTTCTCACCAGCTCAGGTATGTACATTTTTTGCTTATAAATGATAGATCTCAGTGCTTATTGATTTTAAGTTGTTAGAATTGATAGATCTCAGTGCTTATTGATTTTAAGTTGTTAGAATTTGTTGATTTCAAAGTTTTTGAATTTTAAGTTGTTAGAATTGACTTATTTCATTGTTTTTTTTGATTTAGGCCATTAGAATTGATGAATTTCACTGTGTAAGTTGTTAGAACTTGTTGATTTGAGAGTTTTTTGGATTTTAATTTGTTAGAATTGACTTATTTTATTGATTAAGTTGTTAGAATTGACTTATTTCATTGTTTAAGTTGTTAGAATTAACTTATTTCATTGTTTTTCTGTTTTAAGCAATTAGAATTGATGAAATTCACTGTGTAAGCTGTTAGAACTTGTTGATTTCAGAGTTTTTTGGATTTTAAGTTGTTAGAATTGACTTATTTCATTGTTTAAGTTGTTAGAGTTGACTTATTTCATTGTTTAAGTTGTTAGGGTTGACTTATTTCATTGTTAGAGTTGACTTGTTGGAAGCTTTTTCTATCAAATTTCAAGTTATATTTTCTTGTGTTTAGATTTCAAGAAAAAATGGACACTAGTATAGTCAATGATTCGATAGCTTCTAGAAAACGTAAAAGAGATGAAGAAGAGAAGATGAGAGAGCTTGAGGAATATTTCAACAAACATATTCATCGCACAAGTGTCACGGAATGTTGTCCATTCTTCAGTCACTTAAACGCTTTCGACTTCATCTACACCATTAGTCACTACTCTTTGCGTTTGTTGGTTGGTTAACTCTTCATCAACAACAGATAGAACCTCCAAGTCTTGATCCTATAAAATTTCATCAATTTGTTTTCTTCTATTATAAAATTGTGCAACATGAAACAAACATTAATAATTCTAATTTGTGTTTTGACATAAAAAAAAAGAAGGAGTTCTTAGTATATTGCATATTTTCTTCAATACCCCAAATGACCTTTCAATTACATTCCTTGCACGTAAATGATGGAGATTAAACAATTCCTTGTCATTTTAAGGGGTTTTTCCATTCCACTCTCTGAGGTGATGCCTAGTCCCTATATACGGTGCTAAAAAACCATGGTCATTTGTATATCCCGCATCCACAAGAAAAATTTTCATACAATGATTTTCCCAAAATAAAGAAAAATTCAAACAGCTGCATTTTATCCATTAAATAAATAAAGTATCATCATATTCATAATGTTACCATTTGGAATTCGAAAACAGTTTTGACGGCGTAAAGCATCTCGCAATACTCGAGAATCTCCAGCAGACCCTTCCCACCCTGGTAACACATAAATGAACCTTCAATCTGGACCACAAACTCCTAAGACATTTATTGATATGTCACCCTTTCTATTACGATATCTAGGCCTATCTTCTGCTACAACTGTCACCGGAATATGTGTTCCATCAAGTGCTCCAATTTAATTCTAAAAACATCAAAAAAATAATTAAAGCAACAATAACTACTTAAAATAACTTATAAGTTGTCAAACAAATTTCAAACTTACCTCGAACCCTTTCCATTTATTTGCCTCTGGACCCTCTAAATTATAGTCATGAAACTTCAAATATTCCCGGCTCACTTTCATAACAGCTCGAAGGACATTGTTGAATGACCTACTTGTTGTTTCTTTGGATCTACAATAACTAAAGTGCACTACTCTATATTTTAGGTTGTGAGCAAGGATATGCAAAAACATTGCGAAAACTTCAGTTGTAGGAACGTTACTTGTCCTTACCAATTGCCCTTTCTCTTTTAAAATCTTACAAAGCTTAAAAAATGCCCTCTTACTAACTCTTAACTGTTCAATACAATCAACTTTTGTTCCTCTAAATAAACGATTTAGAAAACCGCGCCTTTCCAATTCTAAATTTCGAGCCGGTTCCTTAACAAAATATGTGTCATAATACCAAGTCATTGCACCTAAAAGCATAGTAACAACAATGAACATTGTTTCCTCAAGCTCTCTCATCTCTTCTTCATCTCTTTTACGTTTTCTTGAAGTTATCGAATCATTGACTATACTAGTGTCCATTTCTGCATGAAATATAAACACAAGAAAATATAACTTGAAATTTAATAGAAAAAGCTTTCAACAAGGCAACTGTAACAATGAAATAAGTCAACTCTAACAACTTAAAATTCAAAAAACTCTGAAATCAACAAGTTCTAACAGCTTACATAGTGAATTTCATCAATTCTAATTACTTAAAGCAGAAAAAACAATGAAATAAGTTAATTCTAACAACTTAAGCAATGAAATAAGTCAATTCTAACAACTTAAAATCCAAAAAACTCTGAAATCAACAAGTTCTAACAACTTACACAATGAAATTCATCAATTCTAATGGTCTAAATCAGAAAAACAATGAAATAAGTCAACTCTAACAACTTAAAATCCAAACACTTTGAAATCAACAAATTCTAACAACTTAAAATCAATAAGCACTGAGATCTATCAATTCTTACATCTTAAAATCAATAAGCACTGAGATCTATCATTTATAAGCAAAAAAATGTACATACCTGAGCTGGTGAGAGACGTGTGTAATGAAAACAACAGCGAGAGGAGAGAACTGTGACAGAGAGGAGAGAGAAGCAAACAGTGGCGACGACGGCAAGGAGAGAGAAGCACCACCGCGGAAGGTGAGAGAGGCACAGTGAAGGTGAGTTTCGTGAGAGAAAAGTGTGAAACGCGTGAGAGAAAAGTGATAAACGCGTGTTTGATGAAAATGAGAGAATTTTGATTTTTTATTTTATTTTAGGTGTTATTTTAAATCCTTTAAAAATTGCAAGAGAAAAATTCTTATCTAAATACCTTGAATTTTAAAAATGACTTAAATATTTTCCCAAACAGTAAAATTTGGGTCAAGTCAATTTAAATACTCTAAAAAATTACTTTCCCTCAAAATATTTCATCATTCAAACACACTCTAAGAGTTTTTTTATTCCTAACTACAATGAAAAAAAGTAGTTGAATGGTGTATGTTTAGTCATTTTAGTTCATGACTATGTAATGAATAGTCACAGTCTTAGTACAACAAAATTTTAAAATTGTCCGTGCATTGTATTAATCAAAATAGAGGAGAAGAGTTATATAGATAATAAAGACCTACAATTATATTAAGGGGGCAAAACTCGGTGACAAGTCTAATGGTGATCAGAAGAAAGATGAATAGAAAGACAATTTCTATAATCCAGACGGTGGTTGGACTTGAGTGTATATCCCATCTAGAATATGCAACGGATGCTAAAAAAGTATACCAAAAACTAAAAGATTCATATGAGTGCAAGAACGTACAAAGTAAAGCATATTTTGATTTTTTTTTTTTTTTGAGAGATAAAGCATATTTTGATTGAAATCGACATATATATACAAAGACGGAGATATGCGGGTTTTTCAAAATATTATAAATCAATTGGAAGATATTGGTACTCAACTAGATGATGAATTAGAAGTCTTCGTGAACTTAGCTCAGTTAGTAAGAACAATGCATGATATATACAAGGTATTATTTGCTCGGTTCCTTGCATGATAACTGGAAAGTTCGTATTCCGACACTAACAAATTATAATATTACTTTCCATATAACTGGAATATTTTATTAGTAAATATTGATGGTACTTGACTGGATGTTGTTATTTTTTTAGTTAGTACAAAGGAAAAAAAAATATAGTGTTTTTATTAAAAATTATAGTGTTTTTATTAAAAATATATTAATTGTAAAAAATTAATAAAAAAAAAAATTGAAAACCTGCAAATTGAACCCAGGTCCATTGAGTTCCCGACACCAAATAAAACCACTCTGCCACATTTACAAAGATAGTATTAAAGTCACGTTATTAGTATATATATTCATTTTTTATGTGAATTATATAAAAAATAAAATAAAATAATTGGTCCCAACACCCAAATCTAATCTTATATGTAAGATAGACATAGAAGAAGAAGTGGGAGTTTTAGGCCCAGCTCCATAGAGCTATTTGCACCCTCCAAAAACGGTATTGAACACCAACATCTCCTTAATGTAGGTAGAGCTCTCTTTTTTCAATCCAAACTTTCCGGTTCCAACACATTTTGTTGGTATGAAAGATGTTGGGTTAAAACTGGTATTGGATGCAAGCTACGGTTAAAGAATGTTAGACATGTACCTGATATTTGTCTCAGCTTGATTTTTGTCAAAGCCTTTAATATTGGGAGCAAGGTTTTAAATAACGGTTACGGTCAAGGTCACGGTCGTGTATAGGATTTCGCGATTTCAGCTATTATCGGTGTTGCGATACGGATTGCGGTTGTCACGGTTTGAATAAATCACAACATTGCACAAGTCTTAAATAATGATAGTAACTTAAATAACTTAAACTAAGAAAGATTTGGAGTTCTAAACTAGATATGGAGATAACTTATGTAATTTATGATCAAATATGTACTAAAAATATGATTTTCATCTATCGTCATGGCTTTAATGACATTTTGTCGTGATTTTTGTTCATTTTGTAAACGGTGAAAAACGGTAACATCGGCTACCTATACCTTTTTGTCGCGGAATTTTCTTGGTAACTAACCGTTTTTTAAGACCTTGATTGGGAGTTATCACACTTACTTTGATGGCGGTGGTATATATAAGATCACCAAAGAGTCATTAGTGATAGCTAAGGAAAAAAGTCTCATTACTCTCTACTGCTGGTGTCTATGAAGCTATGCAAGATGGAGGTGAATGCAGGTGAAGGTGCATATACTGATTTTCGCAGACACGCCTTGGTCACATGAGTGAGAAAGATCTCAGCATCCTTGCAAAGAATAAAGTGAGTGGTACACCACTCAAAACTAGCACTTATTGTTTGTTAAGCAAGCAACATAGAGCTTTCTTTCATAATTCTGATCCTCGTAGTAGGCAAAATATTTTAGATTTATTTCACTTTGATTTTTGCATGATGGGTCCTCTCCAGTTGGCTTTTCATTGGAGACTGTCCAGTGGTGATGCATCATATTTTGTTACTTTTATTGACGATAATCCTACAAAGTTGTGGGCTTACTGTTTTGAAATCTAAACACCAGGTACTTTGTGTCTTCAAACAGTTTTCTACAAGTGTTGAAAGAGAGAACAAATAAGGAAGTTGAAACGTGTCAGAGCAGAATAAAGGACAAAAAAATGAAGAAATCTAAAATAATAGGAGTATAGTGTTTTTTGTTTTTTTTTTTACAGAAACTAAGGTTATATCATGTTAAACTTTTTTCAGGTCTTAAAGGTTATTTGAAAGCTAAAAGTAAAATTAAGAGCTTCAGATAAAATGTTGAAGTTTTTTGACAATTGGTTTTTTTAGCTCCGAAGTTATTTTTAAGTTAAAGTTATAAGGTAAAATATATTTTAAAACCTTAGAATTTTAGACAAAGAATCATATAAATGAATGAATATTTCAAAAACAAAAGACAACTATTAAAATCATCTAAATAGTGTTATTGTCGCAACTATGATCTTTTGTTATCTGATTAGTGGAAATGATCTATTAAGATATCGCATATTCGTCCTATATTGCAGAAACCAAAAGCACTATTAGTTCTATTATTTTTTTATATCAGAAATTATTCTGTGTCAAAGATGTTTTTCACAACAGGTTCTCTTATGATGCCCATCAGCAGCACTGCAGCAGCCAAAAGTATTATAATGCTTCTATGTTCTTAATCATAGAAACTATTAAGTGTTTCTTGTAAATTTTTCTCATATGGCATGTTTGTGTCGCAAGTACTTATCAGCACAGCTCAAATAAGTTAATTCAAACATGCCCTGAGTAGAGGCAGGTCAAGGCTCTAGCCCCTCCTATCCTATCAGGGAAACATTTTTTTTACATGAGTGGCTAAGAAGTGTTTAAATAAGTAATATATTATTCTAGCAATTTCATTCGAGTTTTGTTTAGATAAAAAAGTGAAAGTGATAAGATTAGTAGTTTAAGTAATGAAATCATAATCCAACTCAAAGTTTATTTTTTATTTTTCTTCTAACCTTTTCTCATTAGTCAACAAACGTTCATGATCTAATTTCTAAAGAAAACTTCAAATTCTGAGTCCCTGGGCACTTCCAAATGAGATTGGAAACATCCCGAGGATGAAGTACACTATTTCTGTACAGAGAATAGTATATCACTGGAAGTGGGAAACATAAAACACCAGAAGTAAATGGAACAAGTGCACGGCAAAGCCATTGACAATAACAAAAGCACAATATATACTTGCAAGCTTCGATTTCTATTTATTTATCTATTATATACTCTTAAAAGTAAAATCTGACCAATACAACTCTTCAAGTCTGTATACAGTATGCACAAAAACTATTTTATGCTATCTAACTATAGTGATACTCCCATATCTGATTAATTATGCAGAGGATTTGGTCCAGAAGGAACTACATGGCGAGAAACTGCATGAAACTTACCCTTCTTATTATTCAAAGAGGTGAGAATAGCAGAATAACTATGTACAAACATGGAAGATAGCTTTGTTTCTGACCTCCTTTCCATGTCAACAACTGTAACATGAGTGACCGAATTTCGAGATGTGGTAGCTTGCATTACAGACAGCAGAATTGTGAGAAGCAAGAAAATGGTTGAGGATTTTAGAACTCTCATAGCTGTGATGGAAGGAACAAGAAAATTGGAAGAAGAAAAAAATTGTTCTCAAATGTTTCACCAAGGCATGCTGGTGAGTCTTCCCTAGCCAATTTAAAATATAAATAGAACATTAGTGATGAGAGCACATTGCCACTTTCTGTGACTCATGTGGTATGTCAAATGTCAAAAGTTGACTTTTTTAAAAGTGACAAGTGGTGGTCTAATAACTATTCATTCCTATCTTCTCTCGCGGTACAACAATACAATAAATATTTTTTTATAGAAAATTTGTTGCAATGTTGTATCGCATGGAGGATCCGAGACTCATTCATACTAAGCAGTTAGTTATCTTTCATAAATTTTTCCTTAAAAATATTAGTCAACTTGTCTTGCAAGATTGCTTTGAAACTTCAATTTTATCATGTTAAGTTCAATGTAACTAAGCTATAGTTTTTCCTTCTACAGAGTTTTCAATAATACTCTACGAAAAGAAAAGGTTAGATATTTTATACTATACGTATAAATAATAATATGTTCTATATTTTTAATAATTGTTGTCTATTTTGTCAAAAAATAATTGTAGTCTAATATTATATAGGACTAAGAGAAAGCCAGCTGGTATGCAGGCTGCTTCGTTAAATAAATAGGAAATTGACATTAATATTATTTTAGGAGAAAAACTTCCAAAATTCTTGACAGAAATTTCTTAGTGGTGCATATTTTATACATATGTCATTGACTAAAGCTAGTATAATATACACGCAAAATGCTTGACCCAATCAAACATTACATAAAAAAATATAATTTAATTGAGAAGAGTATACTCCCAATTCCCTGAGTATAAACTCAGACTAGATTATTAGCTAATATCCTATCCTATAACAACATCAAGCAACAGTTTGAGATTCAGAATTGTTTATTAAAGATATGTATATCAGTAAATGCAAGTACTAATATGTACACGGTACTTTACATAATTTTTCCAACTTTTATAGGGTCCCAATCCCAATTTCTTGATAGGAACTTCATTATTAATTTAATGGTCTTGCTAACCAGTGTTGGTTAAGGAATCTATAAATATAAATTTTGTCATAAAAATATAAAAAGTTGATTTTGATTAAGTAATTATTACACCATTTTTGTATAAAAACTTACTTATTTGGGATGTTTAAACAATATATCTGGAACATTCTTTAGCATTCTCCTTAATTTAAGAACACTTCTAATGGTGCAATCCAATATTTGCATCCAAAATGGGGGTTGCGATATATGGTTGCAATAGATATCGTTGTGATATATAGTTTGATATTTGTTCATCCAGTCAAACTTTTTTTAGTTTTAAAATTACAAATGACTCCTTTATCTTTCCACAACTTTAACGGTCCGTTATCTCCTTCCCAAAACCCATATGAATATGAACCCAAAACCCATATGAATATGAAGTCCATTTTATTTTTCAACTTGCATTTATCCCCAGAACATCACAAGGATATGTAAACTTTGCAATGAAGCTCAAAAACTACATATGCGTTGTTAATCGTACTGTTTACTTGAAGTGAAGAGTCCTCGATTCAATTGATTACGTGTATATCGGTGGTTTGTACCAAATCAAAGCGCGGCTTTTGCAAAATACTTGTGATTCGGCAACATACTATGATTTTGCCGAACTCCCTGCCGTACCAAACAAGCACTAAGTTCTTCTATACCTAGCGGTGCCAAACTTCACATCATTCAATCTGCACCTCCCATTCTGAGATCTGCTTCCTAAGTGCTTAGGTTCATATTCTACATCAACACTTATGATATGAAGGATGCAAAACTTGGTTGACATTGACCGTTTATTAAATATTCATATTATTGAAAACTCTCCATATTATATTCACGTATTTGGCATACTTTCCACGTGGACACTTATCGTACTCAACTTTTTTTTTTTTGAGCAATCGTACTCAACTTTATTAGTACCATATAGAAAAGGACATACACCAAATAATTTGGTTAAGCTTTCTTTTGTCTTGACTTTTAGGTCGATGAAACCATTTTTGCCGCTTGTTTGGCTTTATATGAGGTTTTTGCTAAAAAAAGATGAAGCCTCTGTCTATCTTCATCATATACCACTGATAAATTATTTCTTTCCACTGGTTTTCTGTTCTAGATTGCATTCAAGCAAAGTAAGCACAGAGAAAGAAACATTACATTGTGCATTATCAATTAAATAGCCTTGCTAACATATTTGATACCAGATGCAAATTTCAAATAGAAAATAATTCCAGGGAGAAGAAATCCGCTAAATTTTCAAGTCACCACCAAGCCCTTCCTTTCCCTCCTAACTCTTACACAAAGTCTAAAGCAATGCACAATTCATTAGGATCTATTCTGAAGAATGATACTTCATTTGTTCTTGCTACAAAGCATTGCGTTATTCAATCAAGGATTATGAAAAAGACCACTACTCAGCCCAAGATATGACTCGAATGTCATTTGTCTGTTACCATTATTTATGTAATAAACATTTTACACAATTAAAAATGAAAATATAACTTCAATTTTCCACCACTACATTTCATTACTTATCAGACTGAATGTTCAACTTCAAGCAAATCAACAGTGCATAAGTTGCAGGCCTAGACTAACAATGAAAACTTGCCTGACATTTTTGCTCAGGTTTTTCAGCAACTACTATGGTCTTTTTGCAATGTATTTGTGAGATTACTCTTTATCTGCCTCAACATTTGAAGGGGTTTCCTCACTTTTAACAGCTGCAGATTTTGATCCGCCATCTTCAGTTGGATTAACAGCATCAACATCACGAGGAGTAGATCCTGATGGTTCACCTGTGGATTCAGCTTCAGTAACTTCCTTTTTAATAGTTCCGACCTTAACATACTTCTCCATAAACTTGTATTCCCAGTCCTGCAACGCGTCAAGCTCAAATGGGCCAAGACCAGAAATATCACCAGTCAAATCTTTCTCATCAAAAGACATCTTTGCTAATGCTCGACTAGCATCCTTGCCAGCAAATAAAGCATATGGTCCACCCGGTCCATAAAACATCCTGGAACGACACAATTACAGATCATAACAATAATAAATGGTATAGGCACTCTATTAAGTTACATTGGAAAAAATAAATGCACATGTATATAATTCATTGTTGCACAATAGAGAGGGTGATTGAGTTCTCAAGCAAAATCATGTGTGATGTATCACTTCAGTTTCTAGGAAATTGGCATTGTGTTTGTGCATTAGGTTCTGTGGCGATAATAGTTGATTTGTAAGATTGATTCTGGCGAAAAGTGACTGATGTTTGAATGCTTTCATATAAAAGTGGGTTGAACAACAAATTCAAGGTTCAAACTCAAGTGTAGAGACCAAAAGCTCCAAATTTTAACTTCAAGTTAGAATCAATTCTCAAGACAAAATAAATTAACATCCAAACATGTTAAAATCAATTCTACACCTCAATAATCTATTTTGACTAGTCTCAAAAGTAGAACCAAACATACACTTAAAAGCATATAGTCCAGCTGATCTAAATTGGTTAGAACAGACCAAGCCGACAACATTCGACAAAAACAAATGAAACACCAAAGGGAGAAAAGATGCACATATGCTTAATGAGGCACAATATAAAACTTTGTATCTACTTAGGGCCTGTTTGGATAAACAGATTATATGCAGCTTAGAGCACAAGCTCTTATCATAATAAGCACTTGTGCATAACCTTGCTTAAGCGATTTTCATAGCAAAAGATAAAATAACGTTAAATTGCTTTTGTATATGCTATAAGTAGTTTTTATAAGTTATATTAGAGAACTGATGAAAATAAGTTGAAAAAAGCTTATGAAAATTGGCATAAGCTGTTTTCAAAAGTTTACCAAACAGTCTCAATTTATGTCAGTAGATAAGTTCAAATAAGTCAATCCAAACTTGCAAATATACACATAATCCCTAATGGCCATGGGCACATAATTGTCAAAAATCCTTATATCAGCATATACCCTCAATCCTTATATCATAAACTTGGTGAATGTTTGGTTCCACTTCTGGAGGGGCCAAAATTGATTTGGAGGTGAAGAATTGATTCTAACATGCTTGGTTGCTTTTGAGCTATGAACCACGGACACTGACACATCGACACCGATAATAATTTGAGAAAATGTCATAATTGTGTGTAATCATAGGTATCAGTGTCGAGTATCAGACACTGAGATGTGACCAACACCAGGACACATAATCATAATCCGAGGATGTCTCTGCTTCAAACCTTTCGAGTAGAATTAATTTTGCCTCAAGAATTGATTCTACTCGAAGCTAGGATTTGTAGCTTTTGCTTCTAGTATTGATTTTTACACACAAATCTACTGTTCAACTTACTTTTACATGAGTTTATCCAAACAAAAATCACTTTACCTTTAACTCACTTTTAGTCAAAATCAATTTTACAAATCAATTCCCTAAAAATTAATTCTCATCAACTCAAAACCAAACATACACACATGAGTATGAAAAACCAATTCTCATTAGTCCCAAGAGTCAACTTAGTTGAAAAATCCGAACTTTAGATAAGAATATCAAAATTAATTATCAATTCCGCAAAAGGGTAACATAAAAATGAGTAAAGCAGAAGGTAAGAATTAAGGGTTAAGTTAAACCTGCTCTGGGAGACATCATAGATCTGACCCTTAATAGCCATAAGCAAGGGTTTATCATGATCGTTGCCATCATAAGCCTTGAGCTCTTCTTCAGTGATTTCACCTAGCTGAACAGGTGGTCGGAGAGGAGGAAGCTCCTCCTCTTGGACGTTGCGGGATTGGGGGTGAAGGTCAGAAGAAGAGTATCCAAAGAGACCAGAAAGGACGTAGTAAACGGCAAATAGAAGAGCCAAGATGGTGAAGAAAGTGGTCGGAGATAGACCGGTGTAGGCGACGATGGACTCCTTTAGGGTTTCCCACAGCTGCACGCCGGCCATCGCTGGTTGTTCTGGGTTAGAGAGAGAGAGAGAGAGAGAGAGAGACTGAACTGGGAATTTGTAAACTTGTGGTTTCTCTGTCTACACACTCGTCGCGTGGTACTCGTGTCATGCATGTTATATACCGGTAAATTTATCTCTTACTAATTACTATAGATTAATAAAAAAATTTAGGGATAGATTTTTTATTTTTTTTTTAGGAAAGGGAATGATTAAAGACAAAGTAAATACACAAATCTGTCCTTCAATTTATAAGTATCAGCCAAATTCATCCCCCAATTTTTTGAAATGTCAAATTGGTCATTGTACACGTGGCTGACTAATAGACATATGAACATCACATCATAGCATGCAAGACGATACATCAATCTTAGTAACGAAGGGATTGGACGGAGGGATGAATTTTGTGGATTTCACTTTCAATTTTTTTGTTTTTCCTCTTTTACCCCTCTTTTAATGATCGATTTGATAGTAATTGTAATAATTTAGGAACTGATTTGATTGAAAATTTTAGAAATCTAGGAACTGATTTGATCGATTTTATTGCAAGGAGTTGGTACAAGGAGGTATTACATGAGAGGACCAGTTATTTCAACTGAGAAGTCTACGCAAACACCATTGAGAGGTCCTGCTCCACCACATACAACTGCTCCTGAAGTTATTAGAATGACATATCCAAGTTATGGGTCATCTGGTTCTACTCAACCCTAATTCATGGATTTTATCCCAACCCTAGGATTTTCAAAGAAGTGATGTTTGATGTCCGATTAAATTATGCTTTTGGAAAATGTAATATTTAGACATGTTTAAATTATCCCCCTACTTAATGCCTCATGGTTGAGTTTTTATTTACCTATGTAATATTTCTGCACTTGTAGTGTAATGACTGAATTGCGACTTATTTGATGGAATGTATGACTTATTTGATGGAATGTAATATTTAGACTTGTTTAAATTATGCCCCCTAGTTAATGTCTCTTCATTGCCACTTTCCTTAGGCCGACTATTATATCTGTTTTTGCCCATGCGCCCACCATCCATCATTTATGAACACCAAAGTTAGAATAATTTTTGGAGATTTTTGAATTTCGAATTCAATCAAAAAAATAGGTTTTGAAGTTTTTTGAATTTGGGAAGAACGTTGTCATCAATTAATGGAAATTTTTTTTTGGGATTCTGAACTCTAGATGACAAATTATAAAATTAGGGCTCCAATTTTATAGATTTGGGGAATAAAGAGACGTTGGGTAATGATTATTTTTCTGCAAAAGTGAGTTCAAATTTTCTGTAAAACAATCAATTTGGTCCTTGAAAATTTTGTCATTTTTGACCAAATTAGTCCCTGTTTGTGAGTCATCTAACATGACAAGCCTTGTGAGAGATTAATAGTACACATCACCTCCGTTAACAAGCCAACTTAATGGAGGATCTAATTTGATTGACATTACGTATATTCAAAGATGAAATAGACATTTTGAAAAAATTGAGGAGGAGTTTTGCCGGTCTTGCAAATTCAAGGACGAACTTGGGTATTTACTCATTAAAGAGAATAGGCTATAGGGAAATTATCCGTACTATATATGAAAGAGAATATGTGTTGATTTTTTGTTATTTCAATTATACTCTTAAATAAAAACTTAGGTACAATTCCTTAGGTGCTTTTCGTATGGTTCTTAATTAAATTCATCATGGTTTCCTTAAATCCATAGTTCTCTCAAAGTTTGTTATCTCCAAAAAAGTTGTATTTTTAGTTAAGAACAATACGAAAAGCACTTAAGGAATTGTACATGAGTTTTGTCCATTTTGTTATAATAATGTCATATTGTTTGTGTTATTAAAAAAGATAAGGATTTTTGTTATGTTTGTTATATTATTGTTATCGTTGAAAAATATAAATAAGGTTTGTTGAGTTTGTTACGTTTGAAAATTCCAAATATCTACACTTATAATTTTAATTTATATTAAAAGTTTTATATAAAATGTCGTTTGTAATTTACACGCAAAATTTCTATAAAACATCATTGATAATCTACATGTGTTACCGCAATAAAAAGATAGGTCCGTCTTTCCACTAGTAGGATTGTAATATGAATTTTACCACAAATATATTAAAAAATAAAAAACCAACGAAAAGACGGACACTCGAGTTTAAAAATTATGAACGACGTTTTTCAATGATATTTTGATTAAAAGTATAAACATAAATATAAACGTTTCTTGCTTTCAAATTATAAGAACCAAACTAACACTGTTTATCTATTTCAAAGACACTAATAATATAATAAAAAATATATATAATCTATATTCTTATCTTTCTAATGACACAAACAACCATCATTATTATAGAAAAAAATTGTTTAGGGTACAATTAGGATAATAAAAAAATCAGTCCAAAATCTTATATTTTCTTTATATTATAGTATACATACATATGCTCCATCTAATTTGTTACACTTTTTAAAGCATAAAACAAACAAAAAAATTGACATATACTCATATTGTGTTTGTTACATTTGTTTGTTTATTTTGAATTCACTCCCATCCTTATCTTTTTTAAGGGGTAAAGGATAAGGAAAAAAATTAATATATTGTGGATAGTAAGGATTGAGTTTGCTACATTTTTTTTAATATTTGTATTTACTCTTATCTATTTGTTATATGTGTTTTTTTTTTTGACCAAATTTTTGGAAAGAGATAAAACCAACCCAAAATGAGCTATTTTATTTATATATATACTAGCGAAAAGACGGGCACGTCTTTCCGCTATTTTTATTGCGCTAGCATTTGAAAATCATGAATGGTGTTTTTTTTTTATGAAATCTTGACTTTGGTTAAAAGTAAATATATATGTTTGTTATTTCAAGTTATAACAAATCAAACTAACCATAATTATTTATTTCAATGAAACCAAAAACATCATTGTTGATATTCTTCAGAAGAAGCTTCCATAAGGTCACTCCCATTCAAGCAGTTTTTTTTTTCAACTTCCATTGCACCAAGTGTTCTAAATTCCCTGCAAATAAAATTGATTATAGGACACTATTGTACGCAAAAAAACAAGTTATACGGTACACAAATCAAAAGTTTTTTTAGAATGTTAACCGGAAACGGTGACCAAAGAGCAACAAAGATGTTTAGGCGATGACGGCTGTATAATGTTTTGACCTAAATGCCTTATAATTTCTACCTAATATATAAGTTCCGCTCCTCCCAAAACAACCCTAATCTTGTCAAGAAAAAAAGAAAAAAAACCAACGAAAGGGTCTTTAATCGGGAAAAAAATTACGAGTAAAAAAACAACATTATCTATTTATAATTAAAAAATCTTTAGAAAAACAACTCAAAGTATTGTCAAGAAAACCCTATTCAATTTTGTCGAAAGAAAAACTATTCAATGATGCTCTTGTCACTAAAAAGAAGACAAATCTATTCAAAAGAAATTTGTGAGGATAAAAACATCTCGTTTTATTTTATAAGAACTAAAATCAAAATTTGTTATATTTATATGGACGAAAAACTTATTTAACCCTATTTTTTAAAAGTTAAAAGTTTTTTTTTTATTGCAAAAGTTAAAAACTTAACATGAGATAGACATGGCAACACAACCCGCACCCGTCGGGTTCCACCCACCCCGATGTTAACGGAAAAAATCCGAATTAATTGGGTCCGGGTGCAAGGAAAACCCGGAGTTTTAATGCGGGGCTGGGGTCGGGGGATACTCACACCCACCCCCGCCCCTCACCCGTATATGTGAATTTACCTTATTAGCATACTAGCATAGTCTATTATCAAAGTACTCAAGGATTTACTAGTTAACAAAGTCTTGTTATGACTTTTGTAGGAATATGAAGCTACTGTTAGCATATCAATGGAATGTTTAAGTTTTAGAACCTCGGTGTTATATCACTTGATGTTTCATTAATTCAACTTTGCTTTAACACAAAATATTATTCCTTTCTAGAATGACTAAAATTATGAAGAATCGTTAATTAAAGTGCACCTAAGGTGTCATGTTGGTATATTCACTCAAGAACAAAATTAGTATATTTTTACAGTTGATGTTTTAGCGTTATTGGAGTTCTACAACTTTCCTGAATAGTTACTTTCTCAAGTGCACTCTTAACGCACTTTGTCTTTGCTCATTTTGCAACTCATTTATAATTTATAAACAAATTATAGCATTGAAATTTTTTCTTTGAAATGCTTATGATAAGAAACTTGTGACAGACATTTAGACAATCATGTTAAATTTGTGTTGCAAACCCAATCTTAAATATAATGTATGTCTTTGTCATTGAGTGTTCATTGTCATTGAGTGTTTTGTTGTTAATTTAATGTCTGTCACTGAAACAGGTTTAATGTGATTTTTTTTTTGCTACAGTTTTCGCGGGTGGGGTCGGGGCCGGAAAACCCGTCCCCGTTGGGGGCAGGTCTGGGGGTAAAGTTTCTAGCCCCGCCAGGTATGGGGGCTGGGCTGGGTACAGTGAAACGGGGGCGGATATGTTAAAACCCGCCCCCGCCCCGTTGCAATGTCTAATGAGAGAAGAAGAATAAATGGTGAATCCGAAACTTTAAATT
>Ga0315914_1003756_pt1 | contig 22972 bp, 13 predicted proteins | sample MpolenodulesMG_FD_203920 | JGI IMG/M metagenome (GOLD analysis project Ga0315914, IMG submission 203920) | Medicago polymorpha root nodule microbial communities from Los Angeles, California, United States - elongated nodules | ecosystem: Host-associated > Plants > Roots > Nodule | place: USA...
GCATTCTCTAGGTCCCTCCCTAGTGAAAAAGTATAATCTAGCCTCTATATGCAATTTGTTCTTATATTATTAAGGTTACTTTTATTTTTCAGTTGAAATATATGAACCACGACATGCTAGTTCATTTTGTAGGCTTTAATGTTATTTATACTGTTCCACTAAAACGTTATTTTAAACTATATTTTGAGCTCCATTCAATTCCTTTGTGTATATATTGTAGGACTAATAAGTCAATGATCCCTGCATATTGACCTGACTTCTTACATTGTTAAGGTTGACACTATAACAATTAAGTTTGACTTGCCTTCTTAGAATGTGAAGAATTTGTAAATCAGGGATCTATGACTACAAAGGTCTTCTTAAGCTGGAGAAGCAAATCTTGGTGGATTACAAACAGTGGGTGGGTCTTGTTGCTGCTGTCTAATTATGCTGTAAAGGTAATAATCCAAAACATTCATTGCTTTAACTTTTTTTTTAAACTTCAAGTCTTCCTCTTTGAAATTCTCAGCTTCTTGAATCATTCTCTCAATTTCTTCAGTTGATAGTCTACCATTTTCTTTCGTTATCGTAATATCTTTCTTGTTTCCGCTGGTTTCTTCCTCTGTAGTGACATTTAATATACCATCAGCATCTATAGCAAAACATACTTGGATAGGAAGTCCACGAGGGGCGAGAGGCACTTTGAGTTCAAATAAACCAAGCAAATTGTTCTCACTCGCAACAATCCTCTCACCCTCGTAAACATCGATTGAGACACCAGGTTGGTCGTCATCACATGTGTGGTATACTTGTTTCTACTTGACAGGAATAATAGAATTTCTTGGAATCAATACACTCATCACATCCCCTTTTGTTGATATACTTGTTTCTACTTGACAGGAGTAACATCTCGCAGCACTAAGTTTGGAGCAGATTTGATGCCTTAACCCAACAAAGCAGCCTGGACAGCAGCACCATAAGCAACCACCTCATCAGGGTTGATGCTCATACACAAATCCTTTCCATTGAAAAAGTCTTGAAGTAGCTGCTTCACTTTCGGAATCCTAGAAGAACCTCCTCCAACAAGAACAACATCATCTACAGTTTTCTTATCCATTTTAGCATCGGTAAGACAACTTTCAACCGACTCCATACATTTTTCAAAGAGGTCCATGTTAAGTTGCTCAAACTTAGCACGAGCGAGTGACAGATGAACAAAAAGCATTTGATGAAATGCATGTGAGAAATTTGTTTTTCATATGTTTTATGGCTTCTATATAAAACTTGGTCTAATTTAATGATATTGCTATAGAGCTTAGTCTAAGATAGGACTGCTCGACTAAAACATTATTTACTGAAACCAAAACAATATAAATAACCTTTGGTTGTGAGTCCCACTAGACTTTGGTTGTTATTGTCTGTCTAGTTAATACTTTTGAACATGTTAGATTAAAACTACTTAGGAGAGAGGTGAAGATATCTACTGATTTCATTACCTTGCTTCTCTTTGCAGGTTAGGAATATCATACCAGTTGAGGGTGGTAATCCTCCTAAATATGCTCAGAGAACACAATTGTTAACAGAAAACTACCAAGTTGTGTGATTGATTTCCTCTCGGCTTTGAGCTTATATGACAGTTTTGCTTTTACAGCCGTGTCTCTTTTGCCAGTAGGATATACTTTTAGTTGCAACATTTGCTACTATTCATGAATTTTTACTTTTAGTTCTACTTGTCAAAACATGGAGCAAACTATGATACTTCTATTTGCTATGTGGAACAGACTTTTAGAGGTATGAGACATTAGCAATTGGGTATTGGAGGTTCAACTAAAAAGATACATCTGTGTTTCTTTTAATCTTAGTATGTTGTTTGATAAGTGCAATTGTTAAACATTCTTTTGTTCAAATTGCTGAAATGTTTAAAAATTGTATCTTCCATTATTTATATCTATATCGTTCTGGAATGCATTAATGTGTATTATTTTTTTTATTTATATCAAACCATTTCCTGCGGATTTATCTGCGGTAAATTGATCTCTATACATCGTTTCCTGCGGAAATTCCTGCGACTCTGTTCGGGCAAGGAAAACTCCTCCAACACTGACCGAATATTTCCTGCGGATTATTGTCCAACTTCCTTAGGAAATTTCCGCAGGTGAGTTTCCTGCGGTTCCTAAAATCCTCAGGAAAAATTACCCACGAAGGTATTACCTGGGAACCTTAATCCTTGGCAAAATCCGCAGGAAACAGGTTTCCTGCGGAAATTTCAGGATAACCCGCAGGAAAATCGAGAGTTTCTAGTAGTGTTATATTATGGTTGTATTTTCATAATACATGCCTTCATCTTCTCAATTCAAGCTCTATAAAAGACTCTTGCACCAAACATGCAGAAGAAAGCACTAGGCTTTGGGTTTTCAGATGCAATAGTTTTTTCTTCTTTCACTTCTATACTTGTGGAGATGGTGACAAAACTATATCATGTCGTAGATGCATTAGATGACTTGAGGAAATTGTCTTGCTTCAAAGAGTTTAGAGATAAGGTTGAGATTGTTGTGACTTGCAAGAGACCAAAATTAGCTCACAGTTTCACCAATTAATTTTTCTTATGGATTAGAGTAATCAGTAGAATTGATTAATGTTTACTTTATCATCCAATATACAAAGCTTTGTGCGTGTGAAAAATGCATATTAGGGGAGAATAAACATAAAGTTTGCTCTTCTTGAAGCATGAATGATGATTGTAAATCAAAAGCATTATTAGAGATATAGTTTAGCATCAAGTAGTACTAGTAGTGTATATAGTTGTAACCACCCCATTAGTGGGTTAATTCACTCATTTGTAATATTCACTTTATCAATACAGAGATTATTTGAGTTTTCACTCATTCCTTCATTGGATATCATGTTTCCTAACATGGTATCAAAGCTAATCTGGTATCCACCTTGAAGGATATTTTCCGCTGCATTTTCCTAAGAAAATTAAATTTTCTCATTCAATTTTTTTCCCTTTTCATTTTCTTTCTTTCTTTCACTTTCTCGAGAAAATAAATTTTTCTCTGTTTTTCTTCTATGTCGTTCTTGATTGTATCTTTTCCATTTAAATAAATTATATATTAGTTCATAATAATACATTTAAATATGCAAAAAATAGTGTAGGTTAATAAGCTTAAATCATTGAAAATGTTAAATAATATATAATTTCATGTGGAATGCTAAACAGTGCCCCTGAGAGCATCGATTAAGCATCCAAAATAAGAAAGTTTTCACAAAAAAGTGATGTGATCATGGATTCCTTAACCAATGTTTCGGAGACACTGGTCAACAAGACCCTAATTTTATCCAAAGTAAAAATATATATTAATACTTAGAATAATAAATTATTTCGATCTTGGAAATGTAGCAGCGTTGAAACTCTTAGCAGAGTTTGTCATCTATTCGAACCCTGCAAGAATTGATGGATTAGTCTCTGCAATTGCGAGTGGAGGATACCCAATTTACATCAAAAGAAACTTATTCATTTTTATTTAAATATGTCGACATGATATATCTAAAAGTCTTTTTCTATGGCATGTAATTTAATTTGATATATTTAGCTAAATAAACTTTTAAAATTTATAATCTTCTTTATATAAAAGAAAGAAAAAAGAAAGTCTTTCTTGCTTTGTTTTTGAAGAAGAAGAAAAAGTCTTATCTAATCTAAGTTTGATGTAGGCGTTATCGGATCGGCCTTACCTATTTTCATTCCTAAACACCAAAAGAAGAAAAGAGATTGAAAAACAAAAGAATTTAGAAAAATAAATTTATCCTGCAAAAAAAATATGAATTTATAAAAAAGGTTGTTATAAAAAAAGAAGAGTAATTTGTCAAAAAAAAGAAAAATAGAGTAATAAAAATGAGCATTGCTATATCTCACGAGAGATTTTCTCCCGAGAATTTCACGAATGCTACCTTTGGTTATCTTTCAATATTTTATTTTTCTTTTTCAGATAGGTTTTGTTTCTTTCTTTCATTCATGCACTGCTAATATATAGAAAAGGGAAAAAAAAAGACCACTTGTGCCTAAAAAAGACAAAGCCACCGCTTCTGTCACTTTCATTCATACTGTTGCTAGTCATCTTATAAACCATTGTCATTAGTTCAGCTCAAGCATGTGATCATATATTGTTAGTTTAATCCAATTATATGTAGTTTCAAAAGCATAAACCAAGCCTTGATAGGAGAGAACGTGAGGTAAAACATCATTCGTGATTGGTCGGGACAAAAAAATTCGCTATGTTTAGCATTATTGAATAAAAATATATTATAACAAGGGTTTTTTTACATGAAATTATAACAAGGGTTTTTGTAGAAGACTACGAGCAGCAGTACTCTCAATATCTCTTTCGTTCGTTCTCCTTTTGGATTTTGATATGATGGCCGGAGGTAGCAAACGCCAAAACGACGCTCTTCCCTTTCTTCCATTCGATCTCATTGTTGAAATCCTGTGTTGGCTCCCCGTGAAACTTCTCCTTCAACTCTGTTGCCTCTGCAAGTCATGGAATTCTCTTATCTCCCAAGATTCTGAATTCGCCAAGAAGCATCTGTTTTGGTCGAGGTCCAACCACGACCGCCACTGTGTTCTCCTAAGCTCTACACACTCCCCAACTGAGTTACTTCTATGCATGCGAGACAACTCACGTACTCTATGAGAGGGATTCAGAACATTGATATGGGAGTTTCCACTTGTGATGGCATCGTCTGTATTGAAATTGATCAATCTTTAGCACTTTTGTGTAACCCTTCCATAGGGAAATTCAACATGTTGCCTCCTTTGAAAATTTCAGAGCAAATATATCATCGAACCTTTGTATACCATAGTATATGATGGTTTTACTAATAATTATAAGATTTTTTTCTCTTTCTTTCTCTTACAACAAAAGAGACTTATACGTTCATACATTGGGTACCGAGTATTGGAGAAAGATTCACGACTTCCCAGGTCATCGTCACTTGGTTTCTAGACCGGGAATATTTGTGAGTGACACGGTTAATTGGTTGGCACCTGATACTAGTCTTGCACTGATGATTGTTTCTTTTGATTTGGAGAAGGAATCGTCTCAAGAGCTTTTGCAGCCTCTTTTTGATGGAGTCAACCCCGTTTTATCACTATTAGGATATGGATGTTAAGCTATGTGATCTGAGCTAGAGACTCAACTACAACCTATATGTTAACTTATTATCTTGTTATTTATTTTATGTTTGTTATGGTTACTAGTGACTTCATAGGTTATTGTTAGTTTATGGTGTATGGAATATGCAGCTTGAGTAATTGCTATGTTATTATCATTTCTTTGTTAGTTAGAGTTATAGGTTTTTTCGTTTTCTATATCATTGGTTGGATTTTGCATTCTGCTGCAGTGTTTGATTCAAAATTTACAGTTTCTATGTAACCATTGGCCTCAAACAGAGCTTAATTCAATATCAGATATTGATCAAGTATTTAAAGGTGGATGTGTCAAAAAGTGAAGTCCTTGCAATTTTTAATTTTAGGTTCTGATATATCATTGTTCTGGTAATTTTGTTTTGTTTATTAATAGTTTGTGCACCTGCATTTTTTATTGGTTGTGTCATTTACATGAGATGTGTCTGACTAACTTTACAAAACAGTTTTACCTTACCAGAACATTTTTCAATAGGATTGATTATTTTTTGCATACAATTTACAACATGTGATAAATTATTAAATTTAGATGGCTTTGGCAATGGAATAGATGGGTTTTGTTAGCATTGTCCTAATAATGAAGAATTATGATTATGGTGTTATGATATTTCTCTTGACTTTTAATCTGATAACTGTGTCAAGTTACCAAGTTGATATTAATGCATGGAACATTGCAAAAGACTTCATCACTACCATTGCCATAGGTAGTGGCATATGTCCTGTAATGAGCCTATTGGTTTTAAAAAATTGGTCTTGTGAAGATTTTCCATAATTCCACCATACCAAAGCTTGAAGGCTTATCCAACTCAAACGAAGGTAAAGGACACTTTTTGATATAACTGATGTCTTATTTCAAAGCAAAGCACAAAAAGTTTGTGAAAACAAACAACTGCAAAATTGTAGTGTTCCTATATATGAATGTAAAAAATAGGTTTAAATGTACTATGGATCAATGGTTTTCCGTGGCTTTACGATTTTAAAATTTTAGTCCTCCAAATTTTAAATTTTTTGAAATTTTCTCCAACAGGTTGGCCCAATAATTTTCAATAGTAAGTTAGGCCTAAAGTAAATTTTAATATATGGAGTTTTTTTATCTGCATATGAGGTTTTTTTGTTTATAAAATCAAATGAAAATTTATTTTTTCTTGGTTGACCTAAGGTCTTAGTAGCCTTACCCTTAGGCCAATCCCGTCTCCATCACTGGATTTTGTTGGTATGTTATGAATAATTAGTTGACATGTCATCGAGTGATGTGGCTATGCTTATTTAAATTTGTGAGTAATATGAATTAGGCTAAAATATGGTTTTGATCCCTGCAAATATGTCTTGTTTTGGTTTTAGTCCCTGTAAAAAAAATGTAGTTTTTGGTCCCTGCAAATATGTCTCGTTTTGGTTTTGGTCCATGACTCCACTTTTGTGATGATTTGCACACGTGGCACACAATGAATGAACCCATTTTGTAGAAGAATAGTTCCTGTAAAATAGTTTGATTTTTAAAATGATCCCTGCAAAATATTTTATTTTTGAAAATAGTCCCTCCAGGTACTTTTCAAAAACTACAAATTTTCTTTTACAAGGATTAAAACCAAAACGAGACATATTTGCAGGGACTAAAACCATATTTTAACCTATGAATTATAATTGTAGGTTTTACATTTTATTCAATTTAAGTTTTATTTTTTGAAACAATATATTTTGGATATTGAAAATAAAATAAGAAGATTTAATCTGTGTATTGTCACACTACAGAGTGAATAGTCAATTATTCCTCTGAAATTGTAACTCTTGTTAAAAACCCATCTGAATTTTGCAAAACTTCAAAACCCCCATTAAATTGTCAAACGTCAATCAAATACCCTCCTCCTTCTGTTTTGAGTTTTGACTGTTACACCTATGACATGAACTGTACATGTGACACCTCTACGTGGACCGAAGGTTATATGACACATCATAGGGGTAATTGACTTCTTTTTTGCCTTTTTTTGCTAAGTTCTCGAACAATCGGTTGGCATAAAATATTAACTCTCTTATGTTTGCTAGTATTTTCTTAAGTTCTTGATATATACGCCTTCATTTTTTTCATCAATTAAGGTACCATGGTCAATTCGAGCTCTATACAAAGACTCTTGCATCAGACTTGTTAATAGACCAAGGAAAAAATGCAAATTCTCCGCTGAAACACTATCTGATAACCTCAATGAAGCATTAACAATGACTTCAAATCCCAACCACAATTCTTTCTAGGTCACCCCATCAACAAGCCTACTGAAACAGTTAAGCATGAAGATGTTTCATGTATCTCAATATTTATTAGTAATATATGTCATGATTCTTCATCAACGTTTGAAATTTTTAAGTCCAAAAACAATTCTAGTGGACTATCAAGTTAAGGACACAAGACGGTTTTAAGGCCACCACTACTAACTAAGATTGCAGCCACTAGCCTTGAGTTTTCAGATGCACTGCCTTTTGCTGCTGTCACGTCTATGCTTGTGGAGATGGTGTCAAAACTAGATCATGTCATTGATGCAGGGAAATTGGTATATGCTTAAAGATTTTAGAAATGAGGTTCAGATTGTTGTGGCTTCTGAGAGACCAAAAATAGCTCTCACTAATTAACTTGCCTTGTTATGAATCATAATCTCTTAAATCAGAGACTTGTACTTACGTTTTACCTATGAGTAATGCTAGCAACACTCTCTCCAACACTCACTTTATAATTGGTTTAAATCATGGTGGGTCTCATACTTTGGAAATAGGTTCCACATAAAGTGATAGGTTATACATTGGTTTTATCCAATAAAGAATGAGTGTTGAAAAGAGAGTGTTTATTTACCTATTGCTCAAACAACCTCTTAAATTTAGAGTAAACAATCATAACCAATACAAAATGGTAGACAAAACATGGAAAATAAAGGAATGAAAATGAAAAGATCTGAAACCAATTGCAAGTAAAACATTAGAAATTAATTACTTCATAATATTGAATTCTATAATTAAATTTGGTCTGTATATTAATTAATTAAAATTGTAGGCATGTAAATATTTTTGTTAACGCATGTTGAACCCTGCAGTCTATGAAGCCAAACTCACTTAAACTTCTTTCAAAAAAACATGTAAAACAATAACATGTATTGTGGGACCAATAAAAAGGGACTACAATGTGGAATGAATTAAATCACTCATTCCCTACCAACAGATTGGTCTAAGTAGCAAGTGATATGAGCCACTAATCAAGTAGTCATAGGTAGAAGGGTTTTATAATGAGAAATTCTTACATGAACTCTCATCTAACATGTCATTCTTATACCTGACTAATTAAAACCCAACACTTCATTAAAATAATTAAAAAAAATAAATTAAAATCAGTTAGGGGTGATGATGATGATCAGTTAAAGAAAGTGGAGAGAGGATGGAGAGAAAACGTCAGAAATAATAAGGAAAATAAATATGATTTTTTATTTTTTTAATTATTTTAATGAGGTGTTGGGTTTTAATTGGTCGGGTGTAAGAATGACGTGTTAGGTGAGAGTTCACGTAAGAATTTCTCTTTTATAATATGGAAAAAAGAAATTATGACATTTGAATGGGGATCGGTCTAGTGGAGAAAATATGAGAGAATGTTAATGGAGAGAATCCATTTCCACCAAATTACACTTGATTTCATTATTTCTTTTATTGAATTTTAGTGTTTAGCGTTATCATATCTTCAAAAACTTGATTATGATTATAGATAGATTAATGAATATAAGTTACTTATTACTTTTTGTAAAACAAAAAATTACATATTACATTATGTTAGTACTAACTGCAAAGCGTTGCTTTTGGAAAATTGTTCTGTTGATTAAAAAAGTCAACAATTGGATTCTAATTTTATAACTTTTGCGATTTACCCTTTGTAATGAAAGCCAACAATTTATATCTATAAATAATATTTTCTTGGCACCATTCACACCATCATATGCATAATGGAAAACTTTTGAATCATGTATTGGTTGAGTTTGTTCCATTCATCACAACCTAATCAAAAGACTCATCTTAGTATTTATAGCCATTTAATATTTGATCATAGGTAAGTCTAACCACTACACTTATAGTTGAATCCTAATAATAATTATATAAAAACAATCAAGCAAACTAATGCCAAGAGAACCAATGCCACAATGGCCAATCTCCCTTCTCGTCTAGCAATTATCATGTTACTTTTGCTAATGACTACCATAAACAAATTTTCCTTTGCTAGAACTCTTGGTAATCCATCCCCTAATCACTACCATGGTCATCATAGAATAACATTTTTAATAAAGCATATGCTCAATGATACACATCCTAATATTAATACAGAGAAACCTTCCACTACTAAGGTCACAAATCAATTACCTTTTCCAAAACCTCTAGGATTTTTTCCTCCTAATGGAGGGATTCCAATTCCACAATCAACTCAAACACAAACACTTGATCTTTCCACCATTGGTTTCTCTTTTCCTACTAGAGCAGCATTTCAAGAGCTCGAATTTGGATCAGTAACATCGATTGACGAGGAACTACTAGTTGAAGGTGATCATGAAGATGAACTAAAGAAACTTGGAAAAGCACAAGGGGTGTATGTAGCTAGTGAAGAGGATGGAAGTAGCCATATGGTGGCTATGACAGTGAGTTTTCTGAAAGGTGAGTATGAAGACGGGTTGAGACTTTTTGGAGTTCATAGGAGTGATGTTTTTGAGTCACATGTTGCAGTTATTGGTGGCATTGGAAAATACTATGGTGCTAATGGCTATGCTATTGTTAAGGTTGTGGATAAAGTAGGGTCTAGCACAGTAGAAGGAAAAGTTACAAGCTCTAAGTTCCTTCTGTATGACGTGTATTTTAGTTAGTGCTTAGTAGTTTCTTTAAAAATCAGTCCAGATTGTGCTTTCTGATTTTCTCTATAGTATTGAAATTTTACTTAATATGGATTTGAGTGTGTTTCTGATATTCTCAGTAGCATTGAAATTTTCTGTAGGTTCACAAAATAAAATTTGAAAATATGGAACAGTGGAATTTAAATTCATATGTAAGAATTGGTGGTTGTTCCCTCGAGCTTAGCTCATTTCGTAGTGACAATGCATATTATATGCAGGGGTCAGCGTTCGAACTCAAAACACCTCACTTATTCACCTTAAAGGTAAATTTCTATGCATTAGGTTACTTTACAAAAAAAGAAGAAGAAGAATTTGTAGCTTTTGAAAAGATAAGACAGGTTGAAGATCGATGGAATAGCTAGAATATAACTGAATATTATTAAATAAATAAAAAATCATTCAATTAAACAACGTTATATTGGAATAGTTACATTTTTGGACTGCTATGTTGGAATCTACTTATCCTGACTTTGGCGATGTTTGGTTCCACGTGTGAAGCAATTAAAATTGATTTCGAAGATGTAAAATTGATTTTAACATATATTGGTTCCTCTCGTAAAATCGGTTTTGTCTCTAGAATCGATTTTAACTTGAAGTAGTATTTGTAGCTTTTGAACTAAAATGGGATAACACCGATATTTATTGTTTAACTCACATTTGCCTAAATATATCCAAACATATAATCAACTTTACTGTCAACTCACTTTTTAAGTATACAAAATCAATTTTTGTCACCGCATAACCAACCATGCACTTAGTAGCTCTGTGATTAGAGACACTGGCTTAGAAAACTTGGACAACGGGTGATAAATTACAGGGTGTGATAGATTCGTCAAAATTTGAAGAACTTAGACAGCACGGAATATTTGCCTCATATACTTGATTTTCTTGTTTTTGTGGCATCCCTATTATTAGGAGACTGTTTCATAATTGCTATGGTTTTCATTTTACTGAAGTATGCTCATCAAATTACATGTTCTTCTGTATATTGCTTATTGGTCTAAGCTTATAACACGTAAAATGAAGTCAGTACTGAAGAGCAAAAAGAAAATATAGGTTCTGCAGCATGGCAAAGCTGGTCTTCTAAGAAATGGCGATTCAAGCAACAACTTAAATTACCTATCATCCATTAAAATGAGTCTTATGTTAGAGATGGAGATCTCTTGTCTTTAGCCGAAGCCATGCTGGGTAGTCCGCGGAACATCGGGCCTGCAAATCACCGGAGCAATAACATGCTAAAGACCTAAACTGTCATGAGACATTGATACTACATCTCCATTCTCCACCCAAAACTTAAAGACATTGAGCCGAGAGATTGGGAACAATTAAAATAACAATTGATTTGTATCTTCATTTGAAGAAAGAAAATATAACTATAAGAAGTCAGCATCAGAAACCAAATTATTGTCTTGTCTGTGTGGTAACTCAAATTCCTTTTGATCATCCAGGAAAAGTAAAATGCAAAGACACATATTACTTCTACATAATTAAAGTGACGTTTGAATTCAAAAAATGTCAACTCTAATTTGAGAGTTGTTTTATCCAAAACACAATACAACCAATGGAAAGAACACCAACCACTCCATATATAGTATCAGCTCCACTTTTTGAATTGAAGATTAGAGTCAAGAGTCAAGAGACCCATCCTCACCACTACCACACTCAACAATATTTGTGAGTATATAGACACAATTAGAAATCTGCTAAATCAACAGTAAACTAGATCTTCCTTCTACAACCCTCAAGCTCGCCGCAACGCAAATGGCCCATGCATTCATATTCAATCCTAGCACTATGAAAGCCACCATCAGCCTTTTCTTCCTAATCCTAACCACCAATTTCTTGCTTTCCTACTCTGCAAGGATCTTAGATGAAGTGGATCCACAAGAACCACAACAAGTCATTAACAATCTACCACTCCCATTAGTATCCAACCCTTCACTCACAACTACAATTCCCATTACAACACCACAGACAGGCCCTGGCACCGGTAATGAAGAAGCAAATACTGACCCACCAATACCAGAAGTCGAAGCCCCAGCAGGAGATAATGTCTCAATCTCACCAGTGGCAAGTCCCACAAATGAGGATCAACAGCAGCCACGGCCGGTGGTAAAAGAACCATCACTATCATTCTTCATGCATGATATACTAGGTGGGTCACACCCATCAGCAAGAGTGGTGACCGGAATAGTAGCAAACAGTGATGTAACAGGCTTACCCTTCTCCAAAAACAACAACAACATCTTCCCAATCACAGGAGGAATACCCTTAGTCATCCCCAAGCTCAATGGCATCATCACAAACAACAACTTACCACTCCTCGTAGGACTAGGTAACGGTCAGTCCTCCTCCACCATGTTCCAAAACCGGGGAACCAACAACGTTGTTACAGGCAGCAACAATCAGCCGTTTGTTTCAGCAGGGAACCTTCCAGGAGGATTAACAGTTCAGAAGCTGATGTTTGGGTCTGTGACAGTGATCGATGATCAGTTGACTGAAGGGCACGAGCTGGATTCAGGTGTGGTTGGAAGAGCACAAGGGTTCTACACGGCTAGCTCATTGGATGGTACTAGTCAGATCGTTGTGATGACGGTGTTTCTGCATGGAGGTAATGATCATGATGACGTAGATGACAGTATAAGCTTGTTTGGAGTTCACAGGACAGCATCGCTGAAATCTGAGGTTGCAGTGATTGGTGGGAGTGGTAAGTATGAGAATGCAAGGGGATATGCATCACTTGAGATGCTGCTGAAAGAGGATCAGCATACCACAGATGGAGTCGACACCATCATCCATTTCAATATCTACCTTACTCACTAATACGAATATCTACTTTCATTCTCAATTCAGGCCATTTTGCATTTGACGTTTTGAATTCTGCATGCCCAGGGCCAGGGGTCAAGATAGATAAAAATGAGTTATATTTCCACACCCTTTTTTCATGCAACACGTTTTTAGAATTTTGGTTTTCTTTTGATGTCCACTTTTCACAGTGATGTATTTGGATCAGTGTAGATCCAAAATATCTATGATTTTTCATGCTACTTACATAATTATATTTTTTTTTCGCATTGTAAATTCATTTCGCCAAAAAGAAAACACTTGTGAAATCCATTGGATTTTTGGTATTTCAGTTCAAGATGGCAAACAGCCTAAAATAGTTGATATTTATGCAGTCATGATTTTAGGGATGAAACTCAACCTTCATTAGAAGACGAAGGTATTTTAGAAATGGAAAACATTTTTTCACTATTCATATAGTAAGTGGGTTCATCATTCTGTATCGTATATAGACAAACTCGTATACGACATGCACCATCAAAAAGAATAAAGGATTAAGGACATAGTACTAAACTTCTTAGTATCGCAGCAAACAGGTCTTGAACCCCTTTTCCAATTCCTCAGCATTCAAGTTCTTCCCTATGAAAACAATTTTGTTTGTCCTTGGTTCATCTGGCTGCCACAACCTTTCCGGTGAACCTTGAAATATGTCATGAACTCCCTGTTACAGAAAAAAACCATGCTTTATTGGCGAAACTGAACATAGTATATGATAACAGCGAAAGCAAGTCCACTGAAGCACAGACACCGCACATGTTATATGTGTCTCGGTGTCTGACTCATGTCGCTTAATTGAAAACAACAACAATAATAGGATAGAAGTAATTTTAAAATCACCTGAAAGACAAATCTTTCATTCATTCCTTGAACAGATAGAAGACCTTTCATCCTATAAATGTCGTCACTACGTTCCATCAATAAGTTACCAAGCCACATGTTAGCCTAAAGAAAAAGTATGTTAGTTACGCTTCCAGCACATAAACGCCAACGAAGAATTTTTGCGTGAGCATTAACATCTAAAATAAAGGCATTCCCCCAAGCATCCAAATGGATAAGAAAAGTTAATGAGCTTAGTTTTAAGCAGACAAATAGCAAGTACTGACCTTCTCAAGGTCTAAGTTTCCTTCGCAAACTATGCTCACTGATGAAACGCCAGGATCGTGACTATGATCATGAGCGTGATGATCTGCATATAAAAACAAAAAAGTTGCCCTTACTTCATAGCAAAACTACACAGTAAAGTTAATACTATTCTATAAGCTATGTCCATATAATTTGTCCTTATGAAACGAGAAAGGATTGAATTGGGAAGCAAATAGGTAAAAATTGTTGGCCACCATTCAAATAATAAAATTAGATGAAACAATGATATATATATATATATGAATGCTAGTAACACACCTTCTAACACACACTTTTCAACACACTCCCTTTGATTGGTTAAAATTCACATGGGTCCCACCAAATCATGTGGGTCCTATATACTTTTGGTGGGTCCCATGTGAATTTTAACCAATCAAAGAGAGTGTGTTGGAAAGTGTGTGTTAGAAGGTGTGTTGCTAGCATTTCTCTCTCTATATATATATATATAATAGGATTAGCTTTAATTGACAAATCTTAAAAAAAAAATAGGATTGCAACCTGAACAGTGTTACAAACAAGAATAACATGTCACAAATACAGTCAGCACACAAGACAAATTTAGGTACCATGCTTGTGGTCATGTGAATCTTCATGGTGATGGTGGTGATGATCATGATGATGGTGTTCATGGTCATGGTCATGGCTATGGGCGTGATCTTCGTCTTTTGATCCTTCATCATTAACAGCGCTCTCAATCCTTTAAAAGATCAAGAAGACATGCACAAATCATATACTCAGGCTTGGACGGTAAAAACATAATAACAAGATATTAACTGAATAAATGTCTAAATACCCATGAGGTTATGACTAAACATGACAACAAAGCAAGGCAGTTGACAAGGGTACAAAAATGTGAGTGCTACTTAGAACATTAAATAAAAACTAAAACTTAGATAAAGAATGAGTTATACAATTTAAAAAAATAACTCAACAATTAGATACATTAGGAAGAGAAAGACACCAAAAGTTCTAAAAGTTATATGGTAGGAAATGAGAATGATTTTAGCATATGGTCAACTAAACAATGAAAATAACTCGAGTATATGTACAGGCTAGCAGGATGGACATGATTATAACTAAACTCATTGTGCCGAGAAGAAGTAAACTTACATTAAAATTTCCTTTTTCTTAAACAATTGAAAAAGAGGGAAATAAGAAGAAGAAAAAAAAGGTACCTCTCCAAATCAAAGCCTCCAATGCCAAGAACATAATCCAAGTTCACCTTTCCATACTCCGTCCTCTTTAAATTGGCCAGGCTGTTTATTTTCTGAAAAATATAACACAATAAAATTAGTCAGACATTTTCAAAATAATGAATTAAACTTAAGAAAAATAACTAAACGCTTATATACAGTAGAAAGAGAAAGACACTAACCCTAATCCGCTGGACCAAAGAAGTGATGTCTGATTCGCCAACAAGATCAGTCTGGTGCAAGATAGACAAGAGTACTATAAGAACCACTTTGTATTAACGTCTAACTTAGAGAAGATTCCCAGTTAAAATAGGTTTATGGCTATTACTTGCATGAAAATCCTTAAAAGCTTATAGATGTTAATGGAGAAGTAAAATAAGATATTTTTTGGATGCAGAAACTGATTTCAACTAATATGAGAAGCTGTTTTTAAAAAGCTCATAATTACTGTAAGATTCATTTAACATTTCTTTTTCCATAAGTGTTTCTTGAGAATCCTATCCAGACAGTTTCATAAAATATATATCTTGCACAAAGAACAAAGTATTCATTTCATTCATAGCCCGCTACATAGTTCAGTTCAAGAATAACTTTGAATTAAATGCGTAGAAGGACTAGGTCAACTACACTGCAATATATATAGTGTAGTCAATAGCACCATATAGCAGCAGAGCAGTTTGGTGTAGTGGCCGCAACGGAAGCTATAGTGGCCGAAACAATAGTTGTCGCGGTGAGATGGTGCTGCCCCTCATAATGAAATTGAAAATTCCAAAAGATCCCTTAAGATTTAAATGTTGGGGCTTTAAGGTTGTGTATTTTAAAAAATTTACAATTGAAAAGTACCAAAACAGTGAAGATTTAAATGTTAGGGCTTTGAGGTTGCATATTGAACGACTAACTTAGAGAAGATTCTCAGTTAAAATAAGTTTATGGCTATTACTTGCAGGAAAATCCTTGAAAGTTTATAGATGTTTGTGGAGAAGTAAAATAAGATATTTTTCAGATGCAGAAACTATTCCAATTCATATGAGAAGCTTTTTTTTATAAATAAAATATCATTTTTATTGTAAGATTCTTTTAACATTTCTTTTTCCATAAGTATTTCTTGAGAATTTTAACCAGACAGTTCCATAGAATCTATATCTTGCACAAAGAATATTTATTTCATTCCACAGCGCACAACGTAGTTCAGTTCAAGAATAATTTTGAATTAGATGCAGAGAAAGACGAAGCCGGCTATACGGCAATATAGTGTAGTAAATAGCACCCTAATGCAGCAGAGCAGTTTGGTGATGCGGCGAGACGGTGCTGCACCTCATAATGAGACGGGAAATTCCAAAAAAAAACTTAAGATTTAAATGTTGGGCTTTGTGGTTGGCTATATTTTAAAACTTTTACAATTGTAAACTCCAAAACAATACTGTCATTTTCCCCCTCTTCATGTCAGTCACAGCTAATTGTTGAGTTTTTATACATGGAGAAATATTGAATGTATGAAAGTTTCAAATAACGGCCATCCTGCTATCCCGTTATGGAATTTTGGAGTCGGCTAATATCACTATGCTCCGCTGTCTAAGAATGATAGACTATTTTCTTAATCCATGTTTTAGAACCCCAAACTAAAAGCCATTCTTGAATAAAAATAAGTTAGTTAATATCTTATTTGAAAAGATGTCTTTAAAAAAGTCATATTTCTTGTAAGATTCTTTTAATATTTCTTTTTCCATAAGTGTTTCAGTGTTGTGAATTGCGAATAGCAGAAAACAACGGTTTGTTAAAATTCCACTGCACGACAGTGCTATAGCGCCACTATAGCTGCTATCTCTCAACATTTTGTTTGTACTAGATAGCATACCGCGGAACAATAGCAATCTGCTAAAATTCCGCTATGCAATAGCGCTATAGTGTCGGCTCTATAGCCACTATTTAACAACACCGAAGTGATTTGCAAGAAGTTTATCCAAATGGCACACAGAAAGTATTTATTTCATTCCATAACTTGATGTAGAATTTTTAGAATAATTCAAAATTTGCTATATGGAAGGATATAAAACCATAGCCATACTATACATTATTTAGTTAGCGATTTACTAAATCTAAATCAATGTCCCATTTTCTCGACAATCCATATTTTTCATCAACGAAAAACTAAAAACCACTCTGTAATAAGAATAAATTCGTCATGAATACCTTATTTACAATTATTCGATCAGCGTATGCAATCTGTTCTACTGCCTCATTGACCACACCTTTTGGCTTAACCTCATCAAGATGCAAACCAGCATGTTTGGCATCCACCAAAGTGACAACACCATCCAACTTGACTTCATTGAAAATATTTTCCTCGGCGTAAAAGGTTTGAATTATCGGAGCCGGATTCGCCAAACCTGTATTAATACAAACAGTCAAATCATATTAGATATCAAAACCCAAATAAGCAGTTCTATTTCACAATGAAGAATTTTGAAGTTGCTTAGTTACATACCAGTAGTCTCAATAACAATATGGTCAAATTTTCCTTTCTTGGAAGTGACTAATTCAGAAATCATTCTAACAAGATCACCCCTCACAGTACAGCAAAGACAGCCATTGTTCAACAACATAATATCTTCAGCACCGGCCGTTTTCGCCGCAACTAAAGAACCGTCAATATCGATTTCACCAAACTACAACAATAACAGACCATGAATCAAAACATTAGCACTCAAATAGTCACAATCATATAGATATTCAAATTCAACATACCTCATTCTCAATAACAGCAATTCGTTTTCCATGCTCGGCGGTCAGAATATGATTCAGCAGTGTTGTCTGTAGAATTCAAAGTCAAAATTGATTAAGCGTTGAAATGATTGAACTGAAAAGGATAAGAAAAAGAGAGAAGTGAAGATGATACCTTGCCGGAACCGAGAAAACCGGTGATAATGGTGGCAGGAATGCGGTTATCAGGTGGAATAACGGTGGAGACGTCGTCGGAGTCATCGGTGGTTTGGGGAGGAGATGAGGTGGATGATGAGAGGCGAGTGAGTTTGTTATGGTTGTTGCGGAAGATTGGAGATGAATTTAACGGTTGAAAATGAATAGTTCTTTGGATTTTGATTTTGGTGTTGGTGGAAAGAAGAGTGGTGAAGGGATTGGGTTTGCGATAAGCTGCGCCGAATAAGCTTGAAGCGAACTCAGTGAAACAAAACGCCATGGAAAATGTTGTAAGTTGAAACAAGAAAATGTTTTCAACCAAAAATACTGCACTACATTCGCTAGTTAGCCACAGGGTTTATTATTATTATAAATTTATTGGATTGGATTTTAGCTTTCATATTGGGCTTCTAAAATGTTTCTTAATTTATGGATTGGATTTTGGCAACTTCTTTTCCCACCCTGTTTAATTTCAAGCGTCTTATGCGGTTTAGATTATAGAATCTTAACGGGAGAAAAAAAACCCACATGAAATCCTCCAATCCACGTTAAACATTTCAGATTTTACAATACGAATAAGATGAAAAAAAATTATTGGATAAGAAAAGTAATAACCTTGGATTTTAGCTTTCATACCAGTCTTCTAAAATGTTAATCCAACTTAAGTCTTGTTAGACAGATACAACTTGACTTGTATTGACTTATATAATACACCTCAAAACTTTTCTTTTTTGTAGGTGAAACATAATTAATTCATGTCACTAGTCATAAAATGAGCAATTTGATTGGAGGACAGCGTAAAGTCGAGTTTACGCCGTAGTCCTTTAACTCAACTAAAAAATTATTTTAAGTGACGACTTTGTGCTTCAATTTAATTTTTCATCAAGCATGGTCACATATTTATTGAATGTTTGTGAGAGAGAGGTGAGGATTAGAGAGAGTGTAAGAGATGAAAATAGTTTTTGAAAAAAATTACATGAGCAGGAGTAATTTTAGTAGTATGATTAAATTTAAATTAAACTTGGTGTAACCAGGTATTCTTAGTGTGTTAGTAGAAAAGTCATGTATTTTTTAGAAGAGTGGGATTTTAGTTAAAAAAATGATATAATACAAGTTATGTCGAGTTTCAAATATGCCTAATGATCTCACCAATTTCTGTATATAATGCAATCCTTGATATATTATTTTACATAGATATGTCAAGATATATTTTTTTAAAAGTAAAGATACAATTTGACCATTTACAATTTTTTTGGCAACTCAATTTAGTCACTTATAAGAAGTAATACATATGGAGAATAAATTAATCTCCAACTCATTATAAATCCTCCCCAATTTCAAAATGTTTTGATCTATAAACCTCCAATATTTTAATTCTTAACTGAAAGCAAATGAACTACTCAACCTCAACCTCTTGTAAGAATCTAGTTTGATATTATTTTAAATCAAAGACTAAAATAGATCCTAAGAAAATTGAGAGGGGTCTTATTCGGTCTTTTTTTCTTTCTTTCTGGAGACATATCTAAACGCTTATAAAAAGTTTTCTTAGAGTTTTGTAGTCCCCTCAAGTCATTTTTTTTTTTAGTCATATTTAAAATTTTTGTGGAGACATATTTAAACCCTTATAAAAAAAATGGCTTAAATATGTCATTGATTCTTACACTTTTAATTTGTTATTTCTAATTTAATAATAATAGTAATATAAAAACTATTTAAAAATCAATAATTTTATTCATTTTAATTTTATGAAAATTTTGTCTTTTAGTATGCCACGTGGCATAAAATAACTGGTCCATGTGGCACACCGTTAGTTTTAACAATTTTTTTAACTTGAAGTTAACAGAAGAGTCAATGCCAAATATTTTACAAAGTGCAGGGACTTAAGCAGGGCCGGCCCTAGACATAGGCCGGAGGTGCGACAGCCTAGGGCCCATGCCGGTAGGGGGTCCTAACAAAAAAATTACGGTAGGAGGTGTATATAGAAATATTTTGTTTTTGGGTGGTGTATATAGCAAAGTTCACTAAAAGGCCAAACATGTTGAAAGGCTGGGCTGAGGCCTGTTAATGTTTTTGGCCCTTTTGTCTCAATTTTTATATATACACCCTTATATACAAATATTTCTATATACACCCTCCCTATAAAAAAAATTTGGCTTCTGTTAATAATGTGCCAAAAAAATTATTATCGAATAAATTTTTGATATTTTTTTGGGTCCTTTGTTTTTAATAATGTGCCTCACTAATATTAAATATATTGGTCATATTTATTATCCAAGAAATTGGGATAATTTTATAACAAAATAAATTATATTTTAGTTGAAAATAGGTCTATCAGAGAAATTAATCTTAATGTTGTCTTTCAAAGGTTCCAAAAATTAAATTATATCATTATGCTAAATCACGTGAGACGCATTTAAGATCATGTGGCTCACTCATCTTTTGTTGTTTTTTTGTTCTTCTTTGGTAGTAAAAAGCGAGGAAAAACAAAAAGAGAATTTGATAAAATCACGACAATGAACTAAAAAAAATTATGATATATCATGTAAGGGGTCTTTTTCTCATATTATGTTTAAGGCCTGTAAAACTCTAGGAACGACCCTGAACTTAAGCCAAAAAAATATATTGTGGGGACCAAAAAAAAAGAAGTAAAAGTGCATGGAACAATGACATATTTAAGCCTAAATAAGTAGTTTTGTAACTCCCTCAAGCCATATAGCGTCAGCTTTTTTGTAGAATAGGTAATATGCTATTTATTTTTTTATAAAAAATCAAAATAAAAAAGAGAGATCCCAAAAGAAAAAAAGAGAAATTTTATACTTAAATCCATCTAAAAAGACTAACCGAACTGGAGCATAGAAATTAGAACACTCAAATAGTCAAATTTAAGGTCTGTCATTTTATCGTTAAATCAGAACATTGAAGATGGTTATGAATGATCTCCAATCCAGTGATCTAGAGAACCTGTGTTATATATGTCGGTAGCTAAATGTTAATGCGATTCAAAACAAAGTGTGTCATCGATGGGTCCAACTCCAGCCAAAGAAATCACTACAGTACTAGAAAATGAGGTCACTCACACTTCTTTGTGCAAAAGATGAAAATATGAGCTGATTTTAACGAGTGGTGGAACTTGGACAATATATAGTGCTCAATACACTTTATAACTTTACTGCCATGGCGTGGAACACGGGATCATTATTTAATACTTTTTTTTCTTCTTATGAATAAAACTATAAAAAATAATACGCAACACATTTTTGGCATTGATAACATACCTAACCCATCTTTGTCAATTGATAACGACTAGTTTTGTTAATATGACATGACAAAACACGTGTAAATTTAACTTGCACACCAGTGAAACTTATTTCTAGTATTTAAACGAGTTGACACGTACATATTATTTATCTATAATTTTTTAATAATAATATTTAATAAATATTTAATCCAATGATTTACATAAATTTTTTAAATAGAATCTATTAACTATCTATCAATAGCTTCTTTTTTTTCTTAATAAATCAAAACGAGATATATCAAACGCAGCTGTGATACATCCCACACAAGGTGTGCAATGAGAACACTGGCAAATATTTACAGAGTCTAGGTGCCAAAACAAGCACCAACCAAACAAAGAAACTAAATTACATAATTATGTCCATACAAAGGAGCAAATGTTTCCACCAGTCATGATAACTGTAACTGAAGGAAACATGTTTTGATTTCAACCATAAGAATGAAATAAGCTTGACTCTTTCTAAAAGCATGAAAGGGGTAGCAACCGTATTTTGAAAGACACGATTGTTCCTCTCCTTCCAGATAACCCAAATAACAGCAAACCAAATAGTTGTTAGGAATAGATGAGAACTCTTAGGCATACCTGCCATTTTAGCAAACTGATAGAAATGATGTCGGATGTCACCTGGAGTAACTGAAGAAATACCTAACCAAAGTCGCACTTGTGCCCAAAGACCACTTGAGACGTCACAATTCAAAAATAAATGCAAAGCCGTTTCCGAATCATCGCAACCTGCTACACATGTCGATGCATCACCATGAATGACACCCTACCGTAACAAATTGTCTTTAGTCGGCAACCTGTTCCGGAAGAGGCGCCACACCAACAAAGAAACCTTGGATGGAACTTGTTTGAACCAGACGTCATCCACGAGAGTCCTATCAATCATCACATCTAAATTCGTAATGTACCGATAAGATTCCCTCACAGAGTAGCCACGAATGGGATCCAACTGCCATCTCCAAGTATCATGTACGTTATCCTGCAAAACAAAGTTATGTGACATAGCAGAGCACTCCCTCACACTCTCCTCCTCCCATGCTAGCAAACGACGTCTCCGCACCCACACCAACCCTTCTTCCTCCCACCCTAACCTCGACATCTCCTCCACCGTACTCTCCTTACAGTCTGATAAATCAAAAAGTCTAGGAAATTTTAATTTTAAAGGAATATCCCCAATCCAATTATCATACCAAAAAAGAGTACCTATCCCATCATCGACCACCCGACGGACATTATCATCAAACCAATGCCCAACTCCCTCACCCTACACACCATACGCCACCAAAGAGAGCTATGATTACCACCCTCCTGCAGCCGCCCCCCAACCTCACCATAACGAGCCTTTAGGACTCTATATCACAACCCTTCCTTGTCGATCAACATCCTCCAACACCATTTTCCTAACAATGAAAGATTAATTGCACCCGCCTAACCCCAAATTCTCCATACTCCTTAAGTTTACAAATCAGGTCCCATTTAATCCAAGATATTTTTC
>Ga0315914_1003757_pt1 | contig 22971 bp, 10 predicted proteins | sample MpolenodulesMG_FD_203920 | JGI IMG/M metagenome (GOLD analysis project Ga0315914, IMG submission 203920) | Medicago polymorpha root nodule microbial communities from Los Angeles, California, United States - elongated nodules | ecosystem: Host-associated > Plants > Roots > Nodule | place: USA...
TGAATTGAGTTTATTATCCCCATTGGCAGTGGCGGAGCTTAGGAATTTTATCAAGTTTGGGCAAAATTTTGACCGCAAATTCACATGCGACATAATATATAAAAGAGGTTCGTCATTTTGTCGATAAAGTACAATTTGAAATAAGAGAGATGAAACATAACTTGCCAATAGTGTGCTAAATAAAATTAGGAGGTAAATGTCATTTTCGAGACCTCTTTGCTATCAATGTTCAAATAATTAATATCAACGTCATCAAGCGACTTGATTATCTCCCGCTCGATGTAACATATCATCAAGTCATTGAACCATACATTGTTGATCATGTTGTTACCATAAATTAAATGAGCAATGGAGTGTGTGTGTGTGTGTCTATATATATATATATATATATTTTTTTTTTTTTGATTTTTGTTAGTATTGAGTATTGGTTTGGGTGAATGGTATAATAGTTCATAGTTAGGGAGAATTATTCTAGTTAAGTCACTTCAACAATTTATTCTAAAAATTGATTATAGTAATCGATTTTAAATTCCAATGATATTGATTATAATATTTTATTATATTGATTAAATTCATTTTAGTGGTATTTTAAGAATTATTCATCTTTAGAATTTATAGTAGAATAGAAAATATAAAAAAAAAATGATAAGTTTTAGTGACAGCCGAACCGTAGGTAGAGGTCCATAATGTATTTTAAAATGGTCTTCTTAGAATTACCTACGTTTTTTCCATAAGTAAATGTGAAAAACATGTAGTGCCAGTCATTGTTACTTACAGACAGATTTAGCTACGGAAATTTGCCCTATAGTGACGGATTTTGGCTGTCACTGTAAGTCAAATTTCTTGTAACGATACAAAGAAAGTATCGATTGAGGCCGGGCGTGTGCTCGGGCTAGCTGGGCGGTAGAAACGCCCCTGCCCACTGGCAACGAAGTAGATGATGATGATGATAATTCTGGGTTTTCATTTTCTTCGGCAGTTAATTGTCGAGGTTTTCTTCGTAGTTAACTGCAGCCGGTTTTATTTTTCCTCGGCACTTAACTACCGAGAGATATTTTCGTCTTTTACGTGTGTTTCTCAGCCAAACAAGTGTATACAGCAATTTTCCAAACATTGTGGGGCCGTAAAGTTGCAACTGGATAATAGAAGCATAACCATATCTTATCTAATATCTATATCATCACATAAAATCAATACATTAATAAAGTTGGGAAAGAAGAAGAAGAAGAAGAAGAAACACAAAAAGTGAGAGATATATCATCAGAAATGGATGCAATGCAATTCGCTCTGCCAGTTTTGGGCATTGTTGCGGCTGCAGCAGTGACCTTCTATGCAGTGAGTTTCAATGAGATTAGAGAGGTAAGTCATTAAGCAACATCATCCATTATGTAATATATATTATATGATCTCTTTATCAATCTTATAAAATTGAATTATGACAGAAATCACTTCAAGATTGGGATGATTCTGAATCAGACAGTGGAGGTTTTAGACCAACATCCAGCTCCAGAGAGAGGCGAGCTAGAAGACAAGCTAGTAAAAATACCAAAAAATAACTTCAACAAGAACGAGAATTACTCTCTTTCAATGTTATGTTGTCTTTCATTTCTTTATTTTTATTTTATGTCTGGTTTTATACTAAATAAATAGTAGCAAATTGTTTGTACTAGGTTGAGTGACCTTTTCAATAGTTCTTGTTGCTGCTCGTTGAATAGTGTCCGTGTTGCATCTCCTCCACATTTTTTGAAGAGTTCCATCAAATCTGAGCTAGAAGTCACACATTTTGTGTGTTTTCTCCTGAGTCATTGACTAGTCTGACAGCAAGTTGCACATCTAGAGGCCAAAATAGTTGCATGTTCATCCTTAAATGACTTTTCTCCCTCTTTTTCAAATTCCAATGTCATCCTCCTTTAAATTTCAATGGTTTAGATACTCACATTATTTCCTGAAGTATTGTTCAACTTGAGGGTGGGAATGTTGGTTAGATTAGATTACATGTTTTTCTTTTTGACAGTGATTACCTAAAATATGTTAGCAATGAGAAAGTAAACGCACCAAGGAAAAGCAATAGGTGTGAAACAGTAGTTTTTTAATACATAGGTAGAATACTCGATGATAGAATGGGTGACTTAAATTTCGTCCTTTGAGGCTGGTGTGATCACAAAAAAGTAATGGGAATTACTTTCCCCACCGCATTATCCCGTGCTCTGGAAAATTTCCAAAAATGCCCTTGTGCATTCCGGATTTTAAAATCCGGACAATTCTTATGTATAATCAGCCATCAGACTCTCTGACATTTCAGCAGTTTTAAGTTTTGTTTTTAAAAACAGCAAAAAACACTAAGTAAAAAATGCTAAAAACCTGTCAAATAAAATCATAAAAATATAAAAATAGCACCAAAAAATTCTAAAAATCAAATAAAACTAATGCAAAAATTTTCGGATTTTTCTGAGAATATGAAAATTTTAAAAAAATGAAAAATGGGTCTAAACGATGGAATTTTGGATTTTGAGGGGCGGAGTCCCGTAAGAAGTCCCTTCTAAGGGAGTCGTGGTCCTTGAATTTTTTTTGATTTTCTGAGGAAGTTTCGAAGCAATCCGATCAAGTAGTCCGAAAACTCGATTTTTGACTAAGAACAGGTAACAATGACCCAAAACAGAAGAATGAGAGTTAGGAAGATTAATTTTGTCCCTAAAATGACTATCCATGTTACAAACATGTTTAGAATTTGTGCTGATACGGTTCGGATTATATAATCCGAACTGTTTTACCTTGAAAAATGGTGTTTAAGGGGTTTCCGGATTATGTAATCCGGAAACATCATGTAACGCGCCCTATTTTTTGAAGCTTACGGATTACAAAATCCGGAAAAATCAGTTACTTATTTTTTCACCCTTTAACAAAAGAAAACATCATTCCGGATTATAAAATCCGAAAACTCAAGGGCATTTTTGAAAAAAATAGGACGGGAAAAGTAAATCCCAAAAGTAATACCGGATGTCTATCAATCTCATCCCTTCCCTTGATTTGTTTTATCAAATGATTTTATTTTTTTTTGAAATTAAATTTAATAAAACTTTAATGCTAAAATTTGGAAGTGCACCCTCTGCAGTTTACTTTAGCCAGGAAGGATCCGAATTACGCAGAAACACTACACACTAATATTTATTTACAATAACGAAAAGGTTGGAACAAAGTTTCTATTAAGAGAAATTTGCCTGATAAGTTATTACATTAAAAATCTCCTCTTCACACAAAGGAAGTAGAGTTTATTATTTCATCGTCATCATCTGCCTCGGCTACTTGCGTTGAGACTTGAGCTCTTGTACTCTCTTTTCCGTTTCTCTTAAAGCTTTCCCATAAATGCTGATTAACTGGGGGAAAAAGGAATACAAATCTCACTTATAATAAAATCCAAATTTAAACTCTGCAGTATCATTTAGCAAAAATTGTCTACTGAATAACAATATAAACGAAGGAGATAATACACAAGTTAATGTTTATGTTATGCTTGTTTGCAGAGGAAACATGTGACTGTTGGTCTTTTGAATCTTGAAAAAGTCGCAGCAAAAATTCAACAGAACCATAGGCCATCATACTAACTAGTCAATCAATTTGGGCAGATGCATTCAATTCAGTTTGAAACAAGAATTTCCCTGATAGGAATGTGCAGCGGCCGATTGACTTGTATGTTTCGATGTGTGGCCAATTTTTTTTTCTCAATTACTTTGTATGTACAATTTTTAAAGCAAGACCACTCAAATAAAAGAGTATTTATGTATGTATATTCCTTCATTTGAAAGTTTTGCAACATAGATAAGAGTATTTATGATGTATGCATGTCCCCACCAATGAGGTCCCTAAAGAACCTAGGATGATTGAACAGAAGAGTGTGTTTCTTCACGCCAGTCATATTCAATAATTTAATTTTTGTGATACTTTTTTCTGCTCCAGATGTTAAATTTTAAGAAAACTTTCTTCAATTTAATGAAGTGGAAAGAACAGAAGTTTGTTTGTAAAGTTACCTCGTCAACTTCTTCAGGTGATATAATAAATGGTGGAGACATCATGATACTATCCCCAGCTACACGAACTAGCATCCCATGCTTCTCGCACTGTGCTCCAAAATAGGCACCTACTCCTGTAATATACATCATAGTGTTAGAAGAAACTGGTAAATATGCCCACATCTACATAAAAACAGCATGCATGTTCAAAGTTTAAACCAGTAAGCTGATTTACCACAAAAAAGAAGAGTAAGACGGCAAAATGAGCCATTATAGACCTAAAGAGAAATATATATATCGTTTATAGATCCTAAACTTGAAAGGAGGAAGCCTGCTTAATATTGATATGTCTAACTCCGATTGTGTATTTATCAAAGGATAGTCATATATTAGATAGTATGCTGCTTAAACTACTCGTAATATCACCAGACAGAATAAAATAAAAGCCATGTTGTAAAAATTAAATGGGCAAAGGAGTGGATGAAAAATAAGTCTTGAACTTGCCCCATTCAGGAGGAAATGGATCATTGGGTGATTTGTTGTCTACGAACTCGGTCCCTAGGATCAAGCCAGTTCCCCGTATCTGCAGATCGAGAAGTGTTACATTTTTCATGCATTTATATCAACCACATCCACAAACTTAAAACTAACCAGCAAATAATATATACCTCTCCAATGATGGGACTGTCAGAAAAAGCTTTTATGCCATCTTGGAACTTCGGAGCTATCTTGTTCACTACATCAACAATATTTCTTTCCCTGTGAAGAAAAGGAATTATCACATTCCACAGCCAAACGATGAAAGCGGATAAAATAAGCATCGTATTAGTTTTAAAATGGTAGAAATTAAGAAACACACTTGTAGATCTTGAGTGCTTCAAGTGCAACAACACAGGGTACGGGTGATCCAGAATAAGTGAACCCATGAGAAAATACACCTAAAATAAGCAAACATGTGTCAAAAATACTAAACCTAAAGATGAGGTGTTGAATGAATGAAAATAAACTGTTATACCAAGTTTGTTGCTTTGTGAATGTATTACTTCTGTAATTTCAGGGCTCACAAGGATAGCTCCAATTGGCATGTATGCAGAAGAAAGTGCCTAGAAGTCAAACACAAAATGAGAAACATAGTGGCAACTTCAAAAAATTATGAAAAGGTGAATATGTAATTAGAGCTGTTCAATTTTACCTTTGCCAAGGAAACAAGGTCTGGCTTAATGTTATATTTGTCACATCCAAACATATACCCAAGCCTCCCAAAGGCACAGATTACCTTAAAAAAAAAATACAAAGAGAAATATAAGACAGCAATCAGAATGGAAAACTCCAAACAGGATATCTTATATAATAGTATTTGAAGAGCTAAGGAAGTACCTCATCTGCAATAAAAAGGATATCATACTTCTTGACAACAGCTTGGATCTACATAAGAATTAAATGCTATAAGAAAAAAATGGAGGAGCAAATTATGCATGGCATCAGTTTTCAAAATGGAAAATGGCATTAGTTCCACCCCATTCCATATATTCATCCTACTTTATTCAATTTATTCCACCTGTTAATAAGTTTTTTCATAGTTTAGACAATAATAATCATAAAAAGAATAATACGGCCAACAACGAATTATTAGATAAGAACTAAGATGTTACACAAAAATACACCTGTTTATATATATGTGAGTAATACTTGGGTCAAATACTTCAATTACTAGTTCAAGCAGAAGCCTGGTATTACTAGACTAGTAATCCTAACATCATCTAACTGTTAAACTAGAAATACTTTACAAATAATTCCTTCTAGTAATTTTTCATCTCTAGGACCGAGAATACAAATGAAAATGCATTACTGTAAACACTTAAAAACATCTTTTAGGGCCTATTTGGTTTGATAAATTAGAAAACATTTTGCTTTCTTAATAATTTTGTTTTCACCATTTCATACAGAAATCCTTGAAAACTGAAAATAAGGTGAAAACAAAGTGATTTTTTGTAAGAAACTGAAAAATGGAAATAAAGAATGTTTTTTCATGCCCAACAATCCTTGCACCCAGCTTGAAAATGTGGAAGTCAAGTCTGAATCATTGATGACGAGAAAATACCTTGTCAAAATAAGTTGCTGGTGGAAGTATTACACCACCAGCCCCCATCACTGGTTCTGCAATAAATGCAGCAATCTGTAACAAAACAAAAAAATCAGTGATAATGTTGATGTTCCAGTAGAAGGAAACACTTTTAAGCATATTCATATATTATTACTGTCTCTGGTCCCTCTTTCAGAATTAACTCTTCCAAATTGTTGGCCAATCTGGTTGCGAACTCTTCCTCTGTCTCACCTGAGATGTCATAAGCATGCATAACATTTACACCTTAAGATAGATATCTAAAATATTAGTGAAACATGTCAATCTAAATAATAACCTGGAAGATGATGCCGCCAGTAGTGTGGACAATCAGTATGCAAAACAAAAGGAGCTGGCAGATCAAACTTTTGATGTAAAGCCGAAAGACTGAAATACACATTGTCCAGATAATTGAATAAAGAATTTTTATAAATAACATTAAACCGTTCTACATAAGCACAAATTTACTGGAAAAAATAGTTGTTTGTGGTACCCAGAAAGACTGGCTGCTATCAAAGTTGAACCATGATACCTGACAAAATGTAGAAATACATGAGCTACTATGCATACTTTTCAGGTATATTAGAGACAACAGAATTGATTAAGATGTCAAGCATACGATTTAGTGCGAGCTATGAACTTCTTCTTATCTGGTTTTCCAAGTGCATTGTAATAATACCATACAAGTTTTACCTGTGAGAAAAAATATATATGAATGTGAAATATAGCTAAAATTTATCCTGCATAAATTGTACGTGTCAATATACGTTGACACAACATCTACTCAAACCCTTACATGGGTTACATTTATTTTTAGAAGACCACATTCGGTTGAGAATATATTTCATTTAGTCTTCTATATTTTAGATGCTGGATAACTTTCTTTTTTTCCATGCTGGAGGTAGCAGTTGCATATGTATTCGAGTTTACATTTTTTATGCTAAACTTTTATTTTGACAGAGAAAGTAAACACATTTGATTTGATATATTTATCCTACAGTTGAATGAAAATGTATTGGAGAAACTATGAGACAGTAACAAATTAGAGGATAATTAATCAAACACACCTGAGTGTCGTTGGCTTCTGAGCCACTATTAACAAAAAAAGCTTTGGCCATTTTTCTGGCTGTAAAAAGTTCTAGTAGCTCCTTGGCTAGATCCTGTATAAAGAAATATATATTAATTAAATTTCAAAATGGAAAAAAGAAAGAAAAAAAAATCAACATCAACTGTGTGCATGACAGGAAGGTAATTGATTTTTTGTAGTGAAAGGCACCTAGAAGGTTTGGCCTGAATAGGAGTAGGATAGTTTAAATAAACCAAAATATCATTGACCATCATTCCCTCCCCGCAATTAAAAAGGTAAAATTCCCTTTCCTTTGCAAAGAGTGTAAGTTACAGTAGGCCTTCCATCTAAAAAGGGAAACCTAGTGCCAGAAAGCTCCTGCCATGGCCAGGTTCAGTGAAAGATCTAATTCACTGTGATTATATTGAAAGAATTATTACCCTGAATTTTACAAGAGGCTACCATCTAATTGAAAAATTACACTCTTATCCATTGATAGATAAAAAGGTGCTGCACTTTAGTACATTTGAAAGTAAGCAACCGTCTTGGTAGTGTGAACAATATATGAAAGATCTTCAAAAGCACATTTTACTCTCTGAAATTTTTAATGACACGGGCAAATAATGTTAACACCTACCATCAATTTAGGAACATTGAAAAGCACTATGAACTGGGATAAATCTTAATATAGAATATACTTTATCTCTACTCATTCGTTTTCTTTTTGATCAGATTCGACTAAGAAGCATCTTTTTGTATTAAGAAATGTTTGTCATATTACATACATCTTCAACAAGCTTCTATTCAAATATAAAGTCCAGCAAGTAATTGATAAAACTGCAAGTATCAGTTTTTTATTGAACACGTTATGCAATCAATTACCTTCACAGTTAATTTACTTAAAAGAACTTCATTCAAACATGTGTTTATTATAATCTCATATAATAAATTGGTAATCTAAAGTTTATTTAAATTACTTTTCAATACCGCATTACCACATTCTGAAAGATTCAAATTATAAAACTTAAAAGCTTCTGTAATACTCTGACTAACCATCTGAACTCCAAGCAACAACTTTAGAGAAGCTTCAATACTTTTAGGTTCGAAAATTTTCAAGGGTCACGTCGAAATTCAACCCTTCTTTCTCGTGACTCCCTCGAGCACTACAATAATATCCTATAGTAAATCATGTCTAAAAAGAAGCCGTTTAAATTTAAATTTAAATCCTTCTTGATAGTTTGTCCAAGTTTAATTACTGGACTGTTATTCATATATGATGTAGGGCTCATTCATTAGTACTATTAAAAAAATCAATTATAGGATATATTTAAAAAAAATTATAATAATTATAAGGTTTTCAAAAACAAAAAAGAGCAACAACCTTATTCAAAGAAAGACATTTTAGTGCTTTCTCAAAAGGTTAAAAATAATAGCTTATCAAAAGAAGCTTTAATAAAAGTTATATACTAAAACTACATGTTTTTCAAGCTTGAACAAACAAGCTTGTACTCCTTATTGGGGTTTCTACAAGTCATTCACGATGCATGCATGAACTACCTAAGGCTAGATTGTGCAGTTTTTCCAATATGTTTTGCCTAGATATTTCCTCCAATGAATTCATTCTTAACTCTATCTTGCCTCGTGACCATTGTGTTGGATCTCTTGTATAAAAAGGGAAGAGCAAATGAAAGAAAAAAATAATGTAGAAGCAAATTATAAATAAGAAAAATAAGCAAGCATAAAATAATGTTGAGTTAGATACAAGAGATTGATATGAATACCAATGCAGGTCTTGTGGTTCGATTCCAGAAGGAATGGTAAAATGGCAACTTCTTTAATTGTGCAGTGGCAGCATCAACAAGGCGTTGCTCACTTCCACCTAAAAAATAAAATGCATTCTAAATCCCTTTCATTCACACACAAAAATTAACTGATATATATATATATATATATATATATATATATATAATTTACATTTGCTACAACTTTCCTATGTTAATTAATATATACCTTTGTGTGTGTTAGTATCTGAATGTAAATTATAATTAACTGATATTATCGTATACTACAAGATGCTTTTCAAATATTACACTATGCAGTATCATATATATATCAACAGATACTATCTTAAATTGCAAAGAAATCTGAGCATTAATGAAAATTCAAATTTACTGACAAAGTTAGTACTCTTATCTCTATGTAGAAATAGTGTGGCCAATCAGCCAAACAGGGAACTATAAGGTGTAGAATCTTGAGATGGCAGCCCCAAAGGAAAAACACACCAGAAAGTTAACCACTAATATTGGCTGGAAGCATGCATAGCAGCTATAGGTTGGAAGGGAAACTAAGATCGGAAAGGCCACATCTGAGCACAGCCAACGGGAAAGGTTAGGGAAGAGAGTCACGAGACACCCTAGGACCAGGAGAAACACAGTGAAAAAGTGTTCCAGAATTTTGTGGAACTATGCAGGAAAAACAGTGACGAGATCAGATCTCTACGGATTGCATTAGGTGTGGTACTATGTTCAAAAAAAGAATATTTGGGTAATATTGAGTGTCTAGGCTTGCACATTGGTTTCTTGTTTGTAGTAAAGATACACACGATTAAATAGATAATCACAGTAATTTAACGATTAAAAAATACATTTAACAAGATGACATAAATGTAAATATTCTATATTTTTTTTAACACATGTAAATATTCTATAATTAACTAACAGAAGTCTAAACAAACATATCTGACAGGGGGCAATCTTGTGTATGTAAGGGGAAATAGAAGATTAAACCTCTGTTGGTGTTAGGAACAGCACTCCCACGGTTCCATCTTTTAAAGTCTATAGCATAAGAGGGAACAAAAGTGGTAATTAACTATTCATTTCCCTGGTTTAGTTAGTTGTTGTTTGAGTTAGTGTAGGAATTGGTCTTTTGTAGCCCTAGTGGCAGTTAGGTTTAGTTAGGGTGTTAGTTGGTAGTTATCCTTTTGTAACTTGGGAGGTCTATATAAGGATATCCAAGTGTAGTTAGGAGGTTAAGATTTATTTGTTTAATTGAGTAAATTACCAGTGTGCAGAGAGTATTCTCTCTTGTGTATCTCTCTTTTGTGATTCAATAAAATAAACAGGAACGAATAATCCCATTCCTGCTTCTGTTTCTTCTCAAGAAACCTGGCAGTTAGTAAACAAGTCCATCGTAATAAATAACTACCTTCAGCTAGTTAGTTGACAGAAATGGTGAGGGGAATAAAAAGAGAGAAAAGGGAGAATTAAAGACACCAAAAGGTGAAATTTGTGGGGTGGAGACTGGAGAGTTCAGGTTTCTAGAACACCTTGGTGTAATTCTTTCATTCAATTCCAATTGAGAATTCTTTCTTTCCTTCTCTCAAATCCAGTTCTTATGAAACTGATAATATCTTTCTTTTATTATATCAAAACCACACTTTGAAAGCACCACAAATTCCTTCCTCTTTCAGTAACTCAGTCATTTTCTAATATAATTTTATCATTGTTAAGCACAAGTGAAACACAATCCATGACCTTACAGGTCATTCTTTCTGATTTATGAACTTGAATCGTATCTCTTTCAATCCCCCTAAAGTTCAATAACCAGGGAATTCTGCAAAAATAGTCACACATCTCTGCCTGTCATTCTTGTTGCCGAGAAACAAATAAAAACAAATTTCCCTGAGCAACTTGGCATATTTAAGAAGTTGGTTGAAGAGAGAGAAAGCTAAAGTATCTATATTATCTTAGTTAGATTTTATAGTGCCCTTGCTGCTACAGATGGATTGAGAACATGAACCAAAGGAATATGTCATTGAGAAATTTGATATTTCAAAGCTCAGGAAGAAAGATAAATAACTAAATAAATAAAAAGGCAGAAATAGATATCATATATACCTAGAGAGGTGGACCATAGACCAGCAAGTGCGTCAAGATATTTCTTCCCGTTTATGTCATATACATAACTTCCCTGGAATCGTTAATCAAGTAAATTACTTATATCAAAAAAACAAATTAAATCTGGTAAATTACACACACAAAAACAAATAAAAACAAAATGAAACTATAATTACTAACATATTTTATAATGAAGTAATACAATAAAAATCAAAGAAACGTAGCATGGGAGTATACCTCAGACTTTTCAATAATCAAAGGATTCAACTCATTAGTCTGCCACCCAGCAGTGAAAGGGGCAAGCATATCATGGCTCTTGAACCTGAAATAGTCAAATATTTCAGCAGATTTACACATGGTAATCATATCAAGCTTAAACTTAGATTAATTTTAAATTCTTTTCTATTTAAAAAACAAACAAACTTCGTGCATGGGCCCTCCCCCAGAATTGCTTTTCCTTGACCTATGGTTACTTAAAGCTGTTACAAAACAAAATAGGAATCTAAAGAGAAGAGAAAGGAATCAGATTATGTATCCAACTACATTTGTGAATGAATCTGAATTATAAACACATGTCTAAAAGGGGTGATTGTCCCGATCATTCAATTCTCCCATTAGATAGTAAAAGGGTTTTACAATTAGCCTGTTGGAAATCTCAACATAAGAAGGTGCCAAATTAGATAAGTTCAAAATAGTGCTATGTTCAGCTCTTGAAAGCATACACACAAAAGTGGTAAACTGTTAGCACAGAAGAACCATATACCCTTGGCCAGTTTTCGCATCAGAAGTTGAACTATCCTTTGCCAAAGAAGATTGTGAACTACTTGACCTCGACCATAAGGGAGCCTGAAGTAAAGTTTCCTGAAAGCTTCTGGAAACCGCTGCACATGCTAAAGCTGAAGCAGACTGTAGATAAGAAAAACATAACCATAGTAAGACAAATAAAAACCGAGTAACAGACAGGGTTGCTTAGTATATTCAAATTGCTTCTTTTTTAGCATTCACAGATACTTGATTTCTAGAATTTATGGAGAATGATACAACCGCAAAAAATTTAATTTAACCTTATTTTACTGATAATGAAATTTTTATTAGAGGATTTAGAAAAGAAAAGAACAATGAAATACAAGAAATCTAAAAGCATGAAGACATTAGCAGATTTAGGTGTATAATTGATTCTTGGAATTACTAGAGCAATTATTTCAAAATTTGATAAACCAAAGGTATAAAAATGTAAATGCTGTTGTAAATATAAATAGTATATGGAATACCCCAAAATTCCCAGCGCTATCTAAGCTACTGTAGTCAAGCGAAAAGAAATCAAATAATCTATGGTGAGAAAATTGATTCTGGAAGTGTAGAATTGATTCTTGCATGTTTGGTTGTTTTCGAGCAAAATTGATTTTTAACTACAAATATAAATTTTAACTCACTTTTATATGAATGTATTCAAACATAGATCATTGTACCTTCAACTCATTTTTAGTCAGAATCAATTCATTCAAAATAATTTTTTATCACAGACAGAACCAAATATACAGAAAGGAAATAGCTTAAAACTGTAGTAATATTCTAAAATACAAGCATTTATTTTGATATCTCAATTATCTCACCCACATTATCCCTTTTCTTTCTCATCACATTGCAATTTGCATCATTTCTCTTACATTCCTATTTTCAACTTCCCCTTCTATCTATGTTCCGATTATTAAAAAAAATGATTCTAAGGACAGATTAATTTCAGATGGATTAAAATTAAATAAGATTAAAATGTTAAAAATAAAAAGGTAATTAAACAAGATGAAAATGAAAGTTGAATTGGATTTGGCAAAAATGAAAAAGACGTACCTTGGTTCTGAGAGTGGATCGGATGAGAGTATGCATGGTTGATTATTTTCTGAGATTGATGGATGAATGTGAAGATGAAGAAAGAAGGTTCCGATTTATATTGCAAATGTAATGCGTAATCAGAGCACTAGTAGTTTGAATTGATTAGTAGAGCTCTGTCGTAATCATAAGCCACTAATCAGACGAAACGGATGGGCCCCACTCAAAATGAGGAATATGTTTATCTATGTGGATTTCTTGTTTTCATTCACTTTGGACCACTCTGATTCACCATCTCTCATTTTGATAATTGAGTATTGTCAATTATTTTATATTAATGGATGATTAACATACTCATCGGGTAATAATAACACTTCATTACGTAATCACTCTACCCGCTTTTGGAGATAAGATAAATGTCCACGTCTTCTATATTGTTTGATGAAATAAGGTAGGAGTAATTGATAGCGCTTATATTTGATGAAATAAGGCAGAGATCTTCTCCATTTATAAAAAATGCAATTTGAAGAGAGATGGACACAAAAAATATAAGGTCATGTTAACTTGTGTTCTTAGGACACAAGTTAAGGAGTTTAAAATGGAAATTAAAAATAAATTTTATATTAAATGTATAATTTTTACAACTTTTAAGACATTGAATGTACGAGTTTCAAAAAAAACTTTTTACATTTGCCTTCTTAACTTGTGCCCCAAGGGCACAAGTTAACATTTCCCAAAAATATATGGTGGATTTTATCACTAAATGAATTTAATCATCATTAATTATTTTTTACTTTTTCTGTCTCTTTATCTCTCCAAATCAAACAAATGGAAAAGATCGTAACCCTTATATTTGATGATTGATTTTAGTTTTTTTTTTAAAAGAATGATTGATTTTAGTTTATAGATGATTATTGATACTTGCTTCTTTCCAAATGATATGTTATCATACATGTTATATTAAGAAATGTAATTAATGTTGTATAAAGTGTTTGGTAAAATAGACATTTCAACTCTTAACATATTGATGGGGTAATAATAACACTTCATTATGCAATCATTTCAACCTTTGGAGATAAATGTCTATGTGTTCTATATATTAAAGTTATCTTTGATAGAAATAACCGATACTTTTTCCATCCCTTTTTATACGAATAGTTTACAAAAATCATAAGTATTAAGAAAAGTTGTTGAAATAATAAAGTTGTTTCAAATATGTGTGATTATTATTAGATTACCCTTAATTGAATATATATTTAATGTTAATTTTTCATATATCAAGATAAATTGGTAGTATTAATAAGAAGTATATTTGAACAAATAGCAATCAATGCATCTAGAAATTTGTATATGATCTTATATTTAGAGACAAAAAAATTTTGTAAACTATTATTATAAAAAGGGACGGAGGGAGTAGCATATAAGATAATCGATAGTTCATACTTGATGATTGATAACTTATAACTCGTTCCTTCAAACAATAAAACTTATCATCCGTTCAAAAAAAATTATAATTGATAATTGATAAGTTAATTTAAGTGTTTAATAACATAAGCGATTCAACTCGTTGTTTAAGGGTATAGTTAATGAATTCATTAAAAGAATATATAATCTTGCTAACAAATACCTTACAACTATGGTTAATGAATTCATTAAAAAAACTTTGTCTTGAAAATACAAGACGCTACTTTTGTCTTACTCATTTGTATATCTTATATATTGTTAAATATAATTTTTTCACTAAAATTTTATTTTAATTTTATTTCATTTCAGTTTTTATACTTAATTAAAAAATTCATGTATGAAATTTAATTTGAAAAACAAAACATGAAAATAATCAATTCATAAGATTAAAAACGAAAATGTTAAAAGAACATAAACAAAAAAACAAGTTCCCCTAAAAAAACAAAATAAAATGTAAGTTGCCTAATAACATAAGCAAAATAAAATATACAGTCTTCAAATATCAATCTTATAATTCATAATAATAATCGGTGGTGATTCATTTTGTTCATTAATTGGAGCATGAAGCTTCAATAGTTTTACCCTCAGAATACATGCGTTCAAGAAAGAAATATTTTCATTCATCGTTGGTATTGAAATGATTAGCTTCACTGCTCAAAAATTAAGATTGCAACCTCGTTTATATCAACATTCATAAACAAGGCCAACCCAAGGCATAGGTTAGGGGTGTGGAGACCTAGGACCCATCCTCGTAAGTGACCCAAAATTTTATTTAAGAACAGGGTGTATATAGTAATACTATGTTTAAAGGGGGTATAATTAGCAATAACCACAAAGAGGGTTTAAACATTTACCAATCTTCAGCCCATCAGTCATTTCACTCCTTTTTTTTACAACCCAGCAACATTTCATTTTCGCACCTCCAACCCAACGTTTTCATTTTCATCCCCCAACATTTCATTTGCCAAATCGCAAAACTTAGAAACAACACGTAAAACGTAAAATATCTACTCCTTCTCGGAGACCAAATTTGTTTTATACATATTTTAAGGATGTTTTTTGGTGTTTTGGAATGAAGGCAACATGAATTTGTATTTAAATTTCATAATATAATATGACTTTCATCATGAAAGTTTCATGTTTGGTACATCAAATTTGGTCTTATTGTGATTTTTGATAAATAACATATCATTTTCTATTGGTAGATGATAAAAGATTTTCATCTTACTAGAATGATAATGAAGTTCTTTGAAAAATTGTAGAGGTAATAAATCAATTGATAATGAAACTTATATAAAACTTGGTATGTCTAGTATCGTTTTACTTAGATTTGTTGCATTTGGTTCGACTGGCCCTTTTTTTTTGTTATTCCTTTTTATTATAAATATATAAGATGAGATGCATTTGATGTATGGTGTTTTAGAGTGTGAGCATAGTTGGGATTTTGAAACATGTATTACGAGGATCCCATGATTGATACATATCTTATATCAATATTAGGGGACTCTTTTCTCAAACTTGACATAAGCCCTATAAAATATTAGCTCACAAAAATCTTGATAAACGACAACACCTTAAGGGTGTGTTTGTTTTAAGGTAAGAAGTTACATTTCTTGGAATGATATTCTCAGAAATAATATTCCTAAAAATAACATTCCTACCCATGTGTTTGGTAAAAAAATTGATTTTTTGGGAATGTTTTAGAAACTATTTAATTAAAAAAATAAAAATGGAAATAAATGTGAGTGATAGCGAGAATTTATGGCAAGTTGAGTTCTATTCCCATGGGAATGTAAGATTCTCATCCTTTAAGCATGAGAATAAGAATAGAGGAAATTATGTGTAAATAACATTATTGGGAATATAACATTTCTGGGAACAAATTTTCAAAACTTGAAACAAACATGGGAATGTTGGATTTCCAATCTCATATTCCCGGGAATCATATTACAAACCTTGAAACAAACACACCCTGAAAAAAAACAATTTTAACAAATAGTTACAATACATACATTGTTAATAAAATGATTCGGACTCTCATACACCAATAGAAGTTCATAAAAACCATGCAATACACACCATCCCTTTACGAAGATCTCTTCATCTTCACAGAAGAAACAATATATATAATTAAACAAACTAAACGTAAACTATACTAGACACTATTCTTAAAACTAGAAAAAATAAAAATCAAACTAAAGATGAATTATTCAAGTGTTCTTCCGTCTTGAAATGTCTTGAAAGTAGAGATGAATTTTCCCAACTTGTATTGTATTAAAAAAACCTTCTAAGAACCATTGATATTCAATCTTCAATATCCATGATCCTCCATGTGATGTCTTGGCTTGCCGATTTACATGGTTTCTCACTAAAAAAAATCGAAATACATATGAAGTTGCATGCTTTAGGATAAAACTGAATTACAACGACTCCAATGAAAACAATAATAAATGTTTCTCAAACCATTGACAACTCCTCTAAATAGCCTCTTATTTACCTTCAAATGCTAAGAAAATAACTAAAACATAACCAAAATTATCATATGATGTTCCATCATTAGAGAGAAAATCCATCAGTGGTTTATAACAAGGATGCGAGTGTTTTTAGGGGTTGGGACAAGAAGGGCTACATTGAAAATTGATTAAAGATAAAATAAAATCCTAAAAGTTTTCGAGGATTTTTTATTAACCGAAATATCATCAAATATTTTGCAAGATCTCAATAAAAAGGTCCTGAATAGTACTCAACAACATATCATTGAAGAATGATTACTCACACACAAATTAAAAATTAAAACTTTTTTAAAACACATTTTGAAAAACACAATACAATTATTGTTAGAAAACAAGATTGTCATTGGATAAGTGGATTAGCTGCTAATGCCTCTTATCTATTTACTAACTTCAATACTATTCTTAAAGCATACTATTTTTGTCAATTTGATGTTTTAAAGATAAAAACATTTTTTTAAAAACAGAAGCTTTGATTTCAAAAGTCTTGAGAAAAAGGATTTAATTAAAAACACAAAACAGTTCAAACCATTTTACTTTGATTTTCAACAATAAGTGATCTTTACTCGCGCACAAATAAAGTTCTTTCAATCTCAAGATTGATATTGAGTTATGATACCACTTGAACTGTTGGAAAACATAAAAAAATGGGATTGAATTATGTTGACTATTTTAAAATCTTTTCAGTTTGACATAGATTCATTTGAACAACAACCTTCCTTAAAAACATTTTGTCACAAAGATAAGTTATTTGTCAAATCATTTAAGATCATTCGAGATTTTTAAACAAATGGTGAAGTTATATCATAAAGAGCTCGCGTAAGGCAAGGAAAGAGAGTATCACACAATATATTTATATAGGTTCACTATCTTACAAAAAGCTAGTGTTGACCAAATATTTTATACCTAATGAATGTTCTCAAGAGTTTTGTTTCAATCGTTTTTTGACTTGAACATATTTAAGACTTACTCCAACAAACTTTAATCTTAGTTTGTTAGTTTATAATAATATTTTGTGATTATTCAGCTGAATAATACTTCAATTAATATTCCTAGATTACTATTAATTCAATCCACTTGCATAGATGTTCATTAGTATATTCGTTGGTTATGAACTCAGATTACCTGTAAACTTAAAATACATTGTTAGTCAATAAATTGTTCCTTTGATTTGTTATCATCAAAACATTAATAAGATATTGTATATGAATCATATTGGTTCCAACAACCTTCTCATATTTTACATATTTATTCACCATAGCCATCGATTTGTTGAAAGAGAGATTGTTCAAGGGTCTGACCTTTTTATGGAACTTGGATCCCTTTTATAGATATTGCTCCAATAGAAATTCCTTCATCACTCTTCGACTCTAATTTCTTTAGTAAAATTGTCTAAGTATTCTCAAAGGGCTTCTTCCATTTGTGCAACTGCCACCTTCTCTCAGTTTACACTGAGAAGGATGCTCGCGCCTCAGCTGAGTCTCCAATCTTTTCGATTACATAGTGTGTTTATCTCTCTGGACTTATGTTTCTTGTGATGAAAGTTGCGTTAGATTGGGGTATGAAAAAAATTTAATAACTTATTCTTGGTAGCTACATCTATTCGCTGGTGTAGATGATCCATATTTAGACATATGTGCATCACCATACCTTCAAAGATCAGGTCGTAGACTCTAGGATTGAGTCTTTGCCTAGTTCTAAACAATATAGTTTAGAAATTAAATCAGAGAAAATAATAATTTAGAATTTGTTTTTTGAAAGAAAAATAATAATTTAGAATTGTTCACTTAGATTTTAAAAAGATTCCTCAGAATGAAGCTCAAAAGATTAAAATTAATAAAAAAAGAGAAGAATAAAACAAACAAGTCGGTATTATTAATGTGTAAGAAAATTCAATTTTAGGGGTTAGGTATATAATATTTCCAATATTGAATTATTTATTTATTGTATGATTTCATTCCCTTTCAATTATTATTCCATTGTTTTGTTTGTGAGTCTTTGTGCAGCTGGAAATAGAAAGCAACTGAGTGCGGTTGTTTGGTAGTTAAAAGCTTTTTAGAACGAGACGACGAGAGAGTGACACACACTGTCAGTGCAAATCTCAATTCTTCACCAAAGCACCTTCACTTCAGACTACACAGTCAGACATGGTCAGAAAACATGGCTGGCAACTGCCAGCTCATACTTTTCAGGTTGCTTTCACTCTTCCAATCCTCACTTTTTTTGTCCTTTTTTTTTAGGGTTTGCTCGATTCACTAATAATTCATGATCATAACGCATAATTTAGCTTCTTGCTCAAAAATCTCTACTTTATAGTAGTAGTAGTTGAGTAATGCTTTCATTTTTTAGGATTTCAAGATTTGGGTCTTCTTATCAAGGTTTTTCAAAATTGCTTTTTATTTTTGGAAAAAATAAAAGAGAAAAGTTTCATTTTTTTGGATTTTTTTTTCTAGAACAGTTTGTTTTTGTTTTTTGGAAGTTGAAAAAGAGAATTTTGTTTGGAATAATAATAATTTAGCAAATTGTATTTTTTTAGGGGTGCGTGAAGATGAGATTTACACAGATTGAACAGTTTCAATTTACCCCTTTTATCTCATATGTGTTGCAAAAATCTTCATTTGGTTTATGAACTGAATGAAATAGTATAGACTGTTGAATTTGATTTCTGTACATTTATCATATTCTGAAGTTATAAATCAGCAAGCAAGCAGGCATCAATTGGCGTGTTGGGTTTCGGTTGTTAGTTGATAAGTTAGATGATGTAGAATAGAAACATGTATCTATAAGGGTCTGTTTGGATTGAGTTATTTGAGCTTATCTATTGACATAAGCACTTGCGAAACTGTTTGGGGGAACTTATGACATGTTCATAAGTTGTTTTCAACTTATTTCGATGATGCTTATTTGAGCTTATCCAAACTTGTTTACCCAAACTGGGCTTAAATCTCATTCTAGAAGATTGAAATATTACGAATTTTAATTTTGGAGGGTATACTGGAAGATATGAGTATGAGGAGGCTGTAGTTGAAGAAGATGTGCTGCAAGTTTTAGGATGTCAAATATGATTCCATGCAAGTTTGGATGTGTGGTGGAGGGTGTGAAAAATGAATTTTCTTTACTCAAATTAATTAACTTAGCAAAATCAAGTTCTTTCAAAATTATGTTTGGTAAATACTCACAAAAACATACACAAATATCTTACATTATTAATATGTAGGGTTATATTCCAATATTAGATGAATTTTATAACACATAAAATAATAATTTTAAAGCTTCAATTTTTGAAAGGTCGGGATCTTGTTCATTTTTAAAGTAAACTGCCTAGAATATGAATTACCTTTCCCCTGTCCTCTTAAAAACGAAAATGCACTACCCCTTTCACACCATTTTAATGTACATAACTCTTGGTGGTTATGAGCAGTCATGACTTATGATTGAGCTTCTGCGGCTCTTAATGTCTCTTTCTGTTGGTTTTTAACACTCCTATGAAACTTTAGAAATGAAATGAAGTTTTGAATACCATTACTATTGGTTTTGGTTCTTCAATTGACACCTTCATTTCATTTTCTAAAGTTCCAAAGGCAGTGATGATAAGAGGTTTAAAACAAGCTAATGATGATGCTTAAATAGTTAACCCACCCCTGAGAAGTTCATTCACATTAGTATGAACTGTAAGGGTTAAAACATATTAATCTATGAAAAGAATGAAGTGTAAAATTTTGAAATGAAAAAACAATAATGGTGTAAGCTGAGCATTGCTTACTTACAGGCAGAGAGAGACTTGTACGTTACCCTACCTGATATATATCTATATATATATATATATATATATATATATATATATATAATTGAATGACTGCATGGTTCATGCACTACTTAAATGAGAATTTTTTTTTGATATTCACATCAAGAAAATAAAATGTAACCTTTTCATATTCTTTTTGATTTACAATATGCTTATTGTTTTGATTACACTGCTTTGGTGACTTGTATTTCATCAGTTGCAGGCATGTCAACTTGTTTTTCTAAAATTGTTGATTCTTACATGAATAGGTTGTCGCAATCACTGTATTCTGCTTGTTGGTGATCGCTTTCTATGCTTTCCTTGCTCCGTTTCTTGGAGGTCGTATATGGGAATACACCTTTATTGGTGTTTACTCTCCTGTGGTATGCAAACTGTTTTTATGATTTCACCTCATTTTGTATATATTATTTACTTACCTACAAGAGGCATGGCTTATGTTGTTTCATTCTTGTGGCATCGCAGGCACTCATTGTTTTCATTCTTTATGTTAGATGTACTGCAATTAACCCTGCGGATCCAGGCATTATGTCTAAATTTGACCCTAGAGTGAGAAATAAATTTGAATCTTCCCATGGTTTATTGGGTAAGCATCAATCTTCTGAACATGGTGGTGTTGCTGCAGGGGAGCATTCTTCCCCGTCATCTGCTGCTTCCAAAAGGTCTATGACAAATATGAGCAAGAAAAGTTCAGTGGAAGATCCTGATAGAGTAGATGATTTGAGAAATCAGAACAAGCCAAACTCATGTGATGTAATTGGGGGAATTTTGTGCATATTATTTTCTCATGAAGATTGCCGGAAACAAGAAGCAACATCTGATGGAGAAGGTGGTGGGGAAGATGCTCTGTTCTGCACTTTGTGCAATTCTGAGGTATTATGCTGTGATTTGGGACTCTTCGATACTTTGCAGAATATATTTAATTTCAGTTCTTTCTGTTTCTATCACTTTGGTTGTAGTTACATTTTCTTTTACCCCTGCTTTGCTATTAATTGCATACATATACTTATGTCACAAGTACAGTAACAAATCATGGGATGAAACTTTGGAAATTCCTTTATCTATTTTTAGAAATTCCTCCCGCTAAATATTTGGGACAAAACTTTGGTTATTCTAATGATATGAACATATGTGGTTGCATTCAATTGCAAATATAAACATTTTAGAGAATTAGCTGTAGACCTCAGATCTCTGCTTCTCACTCAGTTTGTATGATTCTTTTCTCGTGTTGTAGGTGCGCAAGTTCAGTAAACATTGTAGAAGTTGTGATAAATGTGTTGATGGCTTTGATCACCATTGTCGGGTATGATTTTGTTTGATGAATGAATGCTTACATCTTGGAGTTTTCAGATCTGCTTTAACATTGTATTTATTTCTTTTCAACATTGATCTTCACTTGATACATCACATTGCTGCAGTGGCTTAACAATTGTGTGGGTCAGAAAAACTACCATTCGTTTATTTCTCTTATGGCCTTCAGTCTCGCGTGGGTATGTGTACTGGTCCACAAATTATTTATTATTTAAAAGCAGTAATTTGTTTAGTTGCTAATAATGTCTTTTGTATTTATTCTTCTGCACTTCAGCTTGTTATTGAAGCTGGAGTCGGTATTGCTGTTATAGTGCGTTTCTTCGTTAACAAGAGAGGAATGGAATCTGAAATCATTGATAGACTTGGAAATGGATTCTCTCGTCCCCCGTTTGCTGCAGTTGTGGTATATCTTCTATTTAGGTTGTAATAGTAATCTTGATATGGCAACTGGGCATCATTAAGTATATTTGAAAATTTGTTTCTTGTTCAATACGTGTAGATGGTGTGTACTGCAGTTTCCGTCTTGGCTTGTGTGCCTTTGGGTGAGCTTTTCTTTTTCCACATGATCCTAATCAGGAAGGTCAGTGATTCAGTAGCTGAGATTCTGAGGTTGTTTTTCTGTTCTTGTTTATTCCCCACCCCCATTCCTTAATGAATGTGTCTATAAAATCTATACCGCTTGTCTAATGTAATTTGATCAAGGTAACTCTACATAGTGAATCTTAAGGTGCACATATTGTAACTCTATATTTTTCTAGAAATAGAAGATCATCTTTTGAATGAGTTTGTATTCATGATTTGTTTTCCCCTAATTGAAATCCATTTATTTGGAAAAGAAAGTAGCAGTATGGTCACTGCATAATAAATTTCGGGCAAAAGTTTCAAAAAGGATTTCTTAATTCAGTTGTTCACTTATAGGAATGGAAAGCTCATTTTATTGTTTTTCTGTTATGAAAGAAGAAAAAG
>Ga0315914_1003759_pt1 | contig 22959 bp, 12 predicted proteins | sample MpolenodulesMG_FD_203920 | JGI IMG/M metagenome (GOLD analysis project Ga0315914, IMG submission 203920) | Medicago polymorpha root nodule microbial communities from Los Angeles, California, United States - elongated nodules | ecosystem: Host-associated > Plants > Roots > Nodule | place: USA...
AGAGATTTTGAAAATAACAGTTGTAGGTAGGTCCCACAAATAATTAACGGAGGAGTTGTAATTGCCATAAATAATCAATCAACGGCTGAGATGTGTTTTAATTGAAATCAACGGCCAACATTAATTCCCGCCTAAAGCAATTAGGATTAGGGTTGGCACAAATTATAAACAATGATATTCATATTAGAAATAAGTATGATTATTAGAGTACTTTTAATTGGGATTAACGTAAGTGCAGTTCACAATACATAATTATTTACATATATCGTCAATGTTGGATTAACGATTCAAAATCTCCCACTTGATCTATATGTGCAATCTTATAATTATACACATTGTAAGAATTATATGGATAAGCTCAAATGACTATCATTATTGAATGTATCTGTAACCAATCTGATTCATCAACCATATTAACGAAGGACCATAACGTTTTTCATTACAACTATCATAACTAGATTATTCCATAGTTACATATGCTAACACAAAAATGGCATGGATCATGTTGTGGATGAGTAGCATGAAATTTTCATGTCATGCGATCTTGATATGCCTAATTTCAATTGATACTCCTTAATTTTTAGTGAGATCAAACCTTAACAAAAAATCATAGTGTAAAAATATTAAAACTTTTATTTTTTGTAGAAAGTATCCTTAAATTTTACCTAAACTGAAATATGTGTGTGTATGTGTGCATATATATCATAAAAGCATTAAAAGTAATAAACTCTCACTAAAACATCACTTAATGGGATAACACTCATACGAGCAATATGTTCGTGAAATAGTGTTGTAATTTTACTACAAATTTGGATTCTCTGAAATATTTTTTGTTACAAGGTGTACAATGAACAAGTAACTGACTCATGTATTTTTTATATGTGAATTCAAATCATTTTATATAGGTATAATTGTCTCTATTTTTTAATTTTATTTAATGTTGCTATTGCATACAATGTGTGTAAAAGTCGTAACCTTTATTATAAGTATATCTTGAGAACGATTGTTCATTACCTCCTGCAACTCAACTATGGAGTAGACACCGTAAACATGAAGTATCGGACAGAGAATTCAAATATTTTACTAAAATGTGAGTATAATAAACTTAAGCGTAAAGGGCAATGAAAAAGTTGAAGATGGCGAAAATGTTAAGGATGATAAGTAAGTTGAAGATGATAAGAAGGTGATGAGAATGTTGAAGATAATAGTCTTAATGACATCGAGGATGATGCCACATCTTGCCAAAGATTAGTTAAAATGTAGATGATTAGTTAAAATACATAGGATCAGGAAACAAAATACATTTTTATATATGAAACGATATTTTGTTAAATTGTTCATGTTACAACCATTTCAATTGTTCTCAGCTTCTGTTTACGTGTAAAATCTGAACGAGCAAAATACACAGTTTTGCCAAAGATTTTTTTTTTTCTGTCTGGATTCTAAAATTCCAGATAAAACACGTTGGGATAATTTGGCCAACGGGTAATTTCAGATTTTCGAGGGACACGGGAACTGGGGATGGGAAGAGAGTTCCACTAATCTCTCGACGCTAGATATGCTCTATAAGTCTGGACCAAATAAGCACCGAGTCAAGTAAAATCGAAAAATTAACTTGGGCAGCCCCCAACTTGTTTGATTCTCAAAAATTGCAATTACTTGTATAAATGGAGTATCAAATATGGTATGTTAGTAATACAAATAACACCAGTTTTGTCCTTTTTAATTTCCCATTAATTTTAGTGTGGTCATTTTGACACGCCAACTACCAACACGATGACATCACTAGAGAATAGAAAGTCTTGATCCTTTACTAAAGTAGTGTCTACTGGCTGTAAATAAGTCAAGCTACTTCACAAAAGTCTGAGTATGAACAAGGACCCGATGGGGATAGATGGAGAAACTACATCACATAATAATTACATATAATAAAAGAAACACATCCTCCACTTCCAAGGGAAACAGGGATGGATACTTAAACCATTGACAAACTTTTAAATTAGTCTCTTCTCTTCCATGAAAGTAGAGAAAGACTATAGTTTACTATTAGATACCATTGTCACAGAGTTTGTTCAGCTCCTACCCAAGATTACAAAAGCAGGCGTCCCCTCCATTACAGATCTACCTCCTTTTAAGCCTTACATACTATCGCTTCTACCTTCGGCGGCGTTTAGTATCCACCTACAATACCAAACAAAATATAAGTACCAATACATCAATCCTTTCTTTCGTCACCAGAAAAACTTACAAGAAAACAGCAATCTATCTCACATAAATCATTAAATAGAGCAATGTCGACAATATAAGATTGTTTTCCATCGCTATGCCTATGGAGAAGCATGCAGATATATCAAAAAAATTCAGCACATCAAACTTGATTATTCTTTATAACATAATAATAAAGGCAGATTTTCAGAAAAATGTAGACCAAATATAGTGGGCCTGCTCATTAGGTATTCAAGCAATTCAACATGAAGATTTGCATGCTTTAATGGGCAGCTTAAGAATAAAAAAAGAGATCATTGTCCTAAAATTAGCATTAACCTTGAAGAAACATAAATTAACCAAAAAGAGGTGAGAGTAGATACAACATTCTGACATTATATTCGAGTATCGATCGTGCATGTTTGTCACAATCAGACTTTTGTTATTGTTCATAAAAAATAGTTTAGTTAAATTCAAATTTGCCATGCCTAGTTATATTCTCATATAGAAGAAGTAACTTTCAAGCAAGTCTAAAAACAGATCATCTGATAATACATCTTACATAGGAAAGCAGACTAAGATATCAAAAATCTTAAGTGGCCAGGTAAGTCAATTCAAATGGTATTAAGTGCTGAAAACAAGCTCATTCTCATACCATCAAACAACAGTGGTGAGAAATATACCTTTGTATCTGCGAGTCTTGTAGCAGAATGAGAATTTTGCAACTGTTTTTGACCTTCAACGGAACAACTTTCACAAAAGAAGTGGTCAAGTCTTTCGGCTTCCTCCACAGTCATGTCTATACAAGCAGGATGAAACCTGAATCACAAATATTATGCTTAAGATTACATTCACTCAAAGCCTGATATCCCCATTATAAAGGCCTATGTTGCAAAAAAGCAATTTTTCATATAAACCCTCTTCGAACAGGTACCGAAACCTCAAATCTTTTCCATTTAACATGGTTTATTAATAACCATCCAAATTGATCATGTCTCCAATAAAAGTAAGTAATAAAATGTCATGCAAGGCATTTTTTTCATTTAGTTATAGAGAACGACCATTCGTTAGATTTGACATTCAATTAACATTGTTTAGTGAAATACCAAAAAACACCATCATATATTCAATTTGTAGTGAATGTTTTATTCTTTACCATTTATATTCATTTAAATAGGCTAACTGGGTGAATTTTTGTTAGATTTGACAATCTACAAATCATTTGTACAATATGCAGATTCAACTTGATAAATCCACGAATTTGGTTTCATTAATACTTGGATTGGCACAACACATATATGTGTAAGGAACTACTACCTTGTTTATGCATGTTGAAATTCCAAAAAAGCTAAATAACATGACCACCTAACTAGAATTATTATTGTCTTTAGCTTACCTATATCATATGCCATGAACAATTACAAGTATAATCAAAAGAAACATAATTCTCTGGAGTTACAATCTAAATGTCCATAATCCAAACAAGCATACACACATTTAAAGCATGAATCTATGCATGAATAAAAGTATTGTATAAGAAGAACAAGGGAGAGTAGGTTTGGGGAGCAGGGGTATCGCAAGCATGCATTAAATAACAATTAGACAGAAGCAGAGTGCCAGAAGGAAACAAAGCAGAATCAGAAATCACTTGCATAAAAAATAGTTAAACCTATGAGCTGCTATTAAGAATTGTATCATTCATAAAGCAACACCGCCAAGTACCAAAATATCATAGGAAAGAGTAGTCTTACTCAAGAAAAAATGATGCTCCTAAGGTTAATGCCGACTTAAAATACTTGTTTTCTTCACATGAGTATGATACAAAATGTCCACAGAACCAAACATACGAGAGTCCAGAAAATCAAACATATACTGAAACACAAGAAAAAACAGAGTAGAAGACGAATAAATTAGAGATAATATCCAACTTACCAGTCACTGCAGCCCTCGCACTGAACCATCAGATCATCAGGGTTGTAGGGCATCTCACATTTACAATACCTGCCATGAAAATTTTGAGCAATGAATAATACATTAGCCAGAATCCAGATAAAGATCCATTATTGAGGCGCAGCACTCTAGTCCTCATTCAAATCAGGTTTACAGCAGGAGCTGAACTGAGCATAAAGATGATGGAATCAACCAATCAAAATGCTTCAATCATAACATAATCCAAGGCCCAAAACTACTATAAATAAGGGGCTAACCCCAGGATTAATCAGTCAAGCCCCATTCTTCACCCTGCCTCACTTTGACATCGAAGTGTCTACCCCTGTGCATTGGAGAAGAAGGATCAACACCATTAAGGTGATCAACTCTGTATTCCGAGGCAGGAATAGTTTTCATTCTCCAATCGAAGAAGAAAATAATAGATTTCTGAAAAAGCTAATCCCAATAGCTTTCATCTTGGAGTAAAAAATGATTTTTTTTAAAAATCACAAACAAACACTTAAAAATGACAAAAGTGATAAAAAAAAATAGATTTTTTACAAACCCACCGAAATTCTATTTTACAATAACAAAATCTAAGCAATATCTCCAAACACAATCTAAGAAACAGAAACATAAACCGAAAGTTGCCATTAACCAAAACATAATCTAAATTAATTGCTACTTATTAGCTGCCGAATAAAATTATGCCTTATACATTGTCATTAACAAAAATCCAATCTAAATTTTTCATTAAAAAACGAAATTTGATTCCATTTCCAACACAAAAATCATATCTTTAAAAAAATAAAACTTGACAATAAATAAGAAAAAAATGTACTCTTTGAAAGGGATATGAACTCACACTGCAACTCTATCAGGATTGAAAGCACCAGTAGCAGAATTGTACTCAAACCGACAGAAGAAATCATCATTACCAACAGCATCAAGCTTAGTGTAGCTCTTGAAACCGTGAACAATACACTTTCCTTCAATTGTATCAGCACTCTGAACATCAAAATGATCTGACAGAAAAAGCTCTTTTGAGCCGTGAAACTGTCTCCGGCCACCGATTGACTCCTCCGGCCGGTAATACCACCGGACGTTAACTTTAACGTTAGCACCTCGTGAATCAGCTTCGATCCCTTCGATCTTTGCCACGTATGAGGGTTTGGATGGATCAGATGGACGCATAAGCACACAATCCCCAGCTGAAACAAAAAAAAAAAAATCAAAATTGAGAAAGAGAAACAGAAAATTAGAGGTCGAAAATAAAATAAATTAGTTAGTTTACCTTTGATTGTGACAGATTTGTTCATATGTTTGACTGAGTAAGACTCTAGGTTTCGCTTTGGGGCTTTTGGTTTAGCCATGGTTATGCAATGCAATGAAATGAAAGAAAAGAAGAAAAGAAGATTGAAGTGAAGGAGAAAATAGAAATAGAAATAAAAAAGGTTATGGCAATTTGGTAATTAAAGAGAAGTAGAGGGGTTTGTTAGAGAAGATCGACGTGGCTTTACACATCACACGGTAGCGTGGAGAATTTTCTCATTGTTTGTCTTTGAGTGGCTTACTATCAAAGAGTTTGACTTTCGAGTATCTCTGTTTAGCTTCCACAGTAAGTTATGCACTTTATAAATCTAGTCTAGCAAAATACTAGTACATGATACACATATTATCCACGGCGGAACTATTGTCCAACCGAGACAGCAAAAGCAGAAATAATGCTATCCCAACCAAGACTATATACACACACAATCCACAAGAAGCCGCACAACCACACTGTAAAACCAACCAAAAAAATACCCAAACCACCACAACAACTGAACTGAACTTGATAATTAAATTCACTCTATTGCCCAGACACGCCCTCGGATTCAGACACCAGTTATACATGTTGTAATCTAAACTCTTGGCTTTAAAACGCAGCCAATTCCAAGATACAACTTTCACTTCCTCCACAATTTTTCTGATGGAAACATTTTTTATTCGTTGCTTTTCAAATACGCCAAATGCATGCAAACCAAACCACACTAACAAGGGTTGTCTCTTGAGAGTTAGGATTTGACATTATATAAATATTGTCCTACTGACAAGTGTTTTAAAAGCATCATTTAAGAAATCTATAATAACAAATTTTGGCATAAAAATATAACTCAAACATATGCAAAATTCTATGGTGAAGTCATGAGAATGACTTTTCTGATGAAGTTAGTCCTCAAATTATATTATATCTCAATTTAATTAACAAAATGACTCTTTTCTTAAAAACCCTAATAAATTCAACCTTTGTATGCTAATTTTTTTCAAGGTTCCAATTCTACAATTTATGGGATAAGAAACATAATCAATGAAAAAATCTAAAAAAACATGTGATATTATACACGACAAGGTTCCAATCCTTCAATTAATAAAATCCCCATTTTCTTAGAAATCCTAAAAATTAAATCTTTATAAATTAATGTTCTTCAATTTCCTTAGAAAACAAACAGAATAATGAAAATTCTAAAAAATCATCACATTCTCCTCCATACCGATTTTTGCCTTCAACACATAGATTCCCATTTGTGCATTAAGATTGAAATTCTCCTTGATATTTTGTATGAGGATTAATTTGTAATAATGTAGAGTTTAGTCTTAGAGTGGTCCACCAGTAGAACACTAGATGACATGACATGAACATTTATACTATTGGGTAAACAAAATAACTTTTCCAAAAAAGTCAGTTTCCTGAGCACGGTAGAAGCTCCCCCAAACATATACTCCATAAAAATAATTATTACGTAAATTTTTATGTAAAAGTTAGCACTTTCGGTTGTTTAAACAATGCTTAATAGCAGTTTTAGCCCCTAGTTTTCTCAAAGTTGCGATTTTGGCCCCTTAAGAAAAAAAACTACAAAACCGCTCCCTAAGTTTTGCATTTGTGGCCGTTTTAGCCCTCAATGTCAATTTTGACTCGGTCTACGTTGACGTGGCACCCTAAGTGAGGCGCCACGTGTTATTTTTTTTTATTTTTTTAACCAAAAATTGGTCTTGGGGGCCAAAACTGCTACGGTTGCAAAACTTAGGGGGTAGTTTTGTGGGTTTTTTTCTTAGGGGGCCAAAATCGCAACTTTGTAAAAGTTAGAAGGTGAAAACTGCTATTAAACCTTTAAACAAATTACTCTAAGGATATTTGTTAACACTTCTCTATAATATTAAAGAGAATGATTAGTTTCCTTTGTAAAATGAATATGAAATTTTGACTCCAAAATCATCTCACATAGAAATTAACCTCTATGAAAATTTTAACACATTAAATTTTATTGCACTTATTTATATTTTGTAAATAAATATTATGTTGGACTTTATTGGAAACAAATCATGATGAATTAGGATGTTCTTTCTATTAACCCATTCAGATGTCTCTGCCACCACCATCGTACATGTATAATCTAGTCATCTCAATAGGTTATATTACGTACAAACTCATTTAAAGCGTTGCGCTCATTAGTAAGAGGCAGAAAAAACTCTCAACTCTAGTTTTCTCCAAGCTGTCTCAAATGGATCCTTCGATCATTCAGGGTACATGGCCTATTATACCATTTTAATAATATTATGTCATATATTCATATCTATCATTATTATGCAGATCTGATTATGAAGAGGTTATTGTGAACTTGATCCAGTTGACTTGTCGATAAAAATATTTCAGTTGGCAGGGCAGCTGGATCAAGTCTAAAAGCACCACTTCGAACACTTTTCCTTCCCCTTCATCTAGTTTTAAACATCCCCTTTTATTGTGTATTTTTATGTCGTTGTACTTTTTATTTTGTATGTTATTTACTATGAGAACCCTCAAAAAATCAAGGTTAAACATGTTATGGGACAGTTCGGATTATATAAACCGAAATGTTTAATATTTGTTCGACATATGCAATAGGAACCATCCTAAACCTGTGGACGGTGGAGTTACACCAAATGTTTGGACAGTTTGTGGCGTGTTTAATGTTATTTTTGGTCGGTTTAGACGTTGTAAATGTTTTCTTTGACTGTAGTTACAACAATTTCATTCATTTTTCACTTTTCATCCATTCTAAAATTTTCTTTCTTTCTTTCTTTTGGTTTTGAGCAGCTTATGATACCATGGTCACTATTGCCCGTTCATACAATTCTGCAATTGTTTTGCAGTTTATGTAGGGATAGTATAATGGTCAACAAAGACCTTTGATATCAATTACATAGACATTTTTTAGGTTTCAAACAGTTTCAGATTATAAATGCCGAAATATGGTTCGTATTATATTTTCTGAACAAATGATATTTTAAAGAAAAAATAAGGCGCGTGAGAAAGCAATGAGATGGAAAAAGTAATAGTTTTTTTTTATTAAATTGGGTCTATTTTCATCAATATATTTTATGCACGATATAAAACTATAAACATAAATATTAGCAGATCACCAAATAGGTAAGGAGCCACAAATTCTCTTTTAATAATGGGGCTAAGCTGGACAAGAAATCAATCTTGTTAAATCTGAGGTTTTAATTAGCAAGAATATTAGCCAAGCTGAGCAAGCAAATCTAGCTAGTATTTTGGGAGTTAGACATGCTTTAGGGACAGGTAAATATTTAGGCATGTCGTCCATGATTGGTAGAAGTAAGAAGACTACTTTTTCTTTTATCAAAGATAGGGTATGGAGGAAGATAAATTCTTGGAATGGTCGTGCCTTGTCTCGAGCTGGCAAAGAAGTTATGTTGAAATCAGTCATTCAGGCTATCACATCCTATATCATGAGTCTTTATCTTATTCCGTCGTCGATTATTGATGAGATAGAAAGGATGATGAATTCTTTTTGGTGGGGCGGGGGAGGAAACCGTAAGGGAATTAGGTGGATGGCATGGGATAAACTTGCATGTCCTAAATCTCAAGGCGGCCTGGGGTTTCGAAACCTCTGAGCATTTAATATGGCGATGCTTGCTAAACAAGGTTGGAATCTTCTCAATAAACCGGATGCTTTGGCCTCAAAATTATTAAAATCTAAATATTTCCCAAATAGCTCTTTTCTTGAGGCTAAGCTTAGACATAATCCTAGTTATGCTTGGCGAAGTATTTGGTCTTCTCGATCTATTCTCATTCATGGTTGCAGATGGAAGATTAGTGACGGCTCTAAAGTGCGAGTTATGCAAGATCCGTGGCTGAGAAATAGTTCTTCATCTTGGATGCCATCTCCTCAAAATAATGATGTGTATAATATGTATGTTTGTGATTTGATGAATGAAGGCAGTAACTCATGGAATATGAACCTTATTAGTGGAATGTTTCCTCCATGTATTGTGGATAGTATTATGCAGGTTCCTGTGCTTGATGTGGTCACACATGATACACTTATTTGGAAGGAGGATAAATCTGGTGTTTATACTATCAAAACCGGCTATAGGTTATGTATGGAGAAGACTATGAACATCGCTAAACATTTTGTTCCAGGAGAGTGGAAGCGGATTTGGGGGATTAAATCGCCCCCGAAAGTGCGTAATCTTATTTGGAAATTTGTCGAGATTGTTTGCCTACGCGAAAGAAGTTGCAAGAGAGGGGTGTGGACTGTCCTAGTAGCTACCCTATTTGTGACAACAGTGTCGAACAAACAATCCATCTTCTGTTTGGATGTTAGTTTAGCAAAGAAGTTTGGGACGTGGCTGGTTTGAAGGATGTGATTGAGAAACGAATGACTATTACTTCATCTCCTCATAGTGTTATCATGGATATTTGTGCATCAGAGGATAATACAATGGTGAGTAAAATGGCTATGGTCATTTGGAGTCTTTGGTACAATCGAAATAATATTATTTGGAATAATAAGAGATCAACACCTTCTCAAGTAAATATGATGGCTAATGCTCTATGGGATGATTGGAGGCTAGCAAATTGTATTAGTGAGAACTCATTAGACAACCATAGTCATAATCCTATTCAAAGGTGGGTGAAACCTCCGGAGGGTTGGTTGAAGTGCAATGTTGATGCAGGCTTTCATCCTCACCAAGGAGTGTCTTCTTTGGGTGCTTGTATTCGTGATGAGAGGGGAGTTTTTGTTAGAGCGCATACGACATTGCGGGAACCGATGTTGCAGGTGATAGAAGGTGAAGCAATGGCTTTGCTTGGAGCCATCCAATGGGTTCTTAGTTCGGGATTTTAGAATGTCATTTTTTAGACTAATTCAAAGATTCTATCAGATGCTATTTTTCGGAAGAAAGAAGACATTTCTGAATTTGGATCCATCGTTACAGAAATTAACAGGTTGTTATCTCTTAATTCAAACTTTGTGGTTAAGTTTATTCGGCGACAAGCGAATATGGTTGCTCATTCCCTTGCAAGGGCGGCCATTTCTTGTGCTAGTCTCCAATTTTTTGATTTACTACCTTTTTGTATTACCGATCTTGTTATTAATGAAATGAGTTGATTTAGTTGTTGTCAAAAAAAAAAATGGGGCTAGCTTCCTTACTAAGATTTCAAGCTTCAGTTAAATTGAGAGATAGCATGAAATGGAGTTCCTCTATATAATAGAGTTAAATTGGGAGATAACATGGGATTGAGTTATATGATTGGATATTGTTAAGTTTGATCTCTTTTTTCTGAAGTTGGGAGACATGAACCTGACCGAACAACCACAAGATCAACTCTGATAGGGAATTCGAAATAACTTTTGACCACATTATGCCATTTTATACGAGTGATTCAAACATGTCATTAGATGAGTCAATTCATGATGTCAAAATATAGAATAATAAACCTATGAGCATATTTGGAAAAAAAAAAATTGAATCAATGATCAACGGGTCAAATGATAAAAATCTCTTATAAATTTAATAGGTAGTCTCAAGTTCAAATAGAAGTCTTACAATTATTGAATCGAGATAGCATCACATTGACGAAGATTAGATTATAGTGTTTGATCTAATTTCTCAAAAAACTTGCTAAGAAATATTAAACCGTACAATTACATAAACCGCATCACATTGGCGAAGATTATAGTTTTGAGAAGGATAAAAAAAAATTTAAAAAAAAGATTTCATTTTTCTATATTGAAACTGTACAATGTATATAAACCGCATAAATGCGCAAGTGCTAGAAATATTAAACAATAGTTAACTTACATATATACAACATGAGGGAGAAAGCAGAGTAATGAATGATTCTAAACACATGTTTGGAATGATAATGAGATTGTCAGAATCATGGTGAACGTCACGATTTTGACAAAAACTATGTTTTAGAGTTTAAATAAAACAACGGTGTCACGCTAAATTTGTCAATCCACGGTCAATCCAAACATGTACAGATTCTTGGGAACATCCAAATTGAACAAATTTTAAGCATTGACGTATGACGTAGTTAATTGGGTGCAGCTTGGCGCCCTTCGACAATGATATGGATTAAGGTTGATGAATTCCTTCCTATGAGAATGTTTCTTCCTTTTCTTTGCATCAGGATGTTTTGGTTTCTTCAAATCCTCTACCGAATGTACATCTTCCATACAAACAAATGATCTTGCTTTCCCTGAGTAATACCTTGATAATCCTCTCCTGCTCATACATAAAACACAAAATTTAATCAAGCAAAATTAATTGATTAAACAAACAAAAATGCAGTCATTTTTTCATTGTAACAATTAAACGCTCTTACTTTTGTGAGAAACTTGTTCCAAGTGAACTCATATTGAATATCATATTTTCAATTTCTTGTTCCATTTGTTCAGCTTAAGAGAAAAATTATAAAATATAATTGTTAAAAATGTTGATTATGAATTTGTGATATTGAGTTTCTTTACTGTTGATTATATATGGGAAGCTGGTGAATCAACTAAATATAAAATTATGGCATGAGAGGCACATTTGTTACTAAAGAAAATGATTGGATTGGATTGGATTGAATTTAGATTCAATAATTAAATATGGGAATGATGTTAATAGGTAAAAGAGTTGCATGTTATTACCGCATCCTTGTCGACACTTTCTCTCAATCATTCAAGAGACTACTAATTTCAGATGAATAAAAATATATTCAATGAGCCTCCCTTTGTTTCTAACTCCTCATCTTGGCTTGTTAATATATACCACCCTCCAATCCACATCTGCCAAGATGAAAAATAAAAAGAAAAATAAACTAATAGGAAGAGGAGGACAGTACAACCCTCAATTTTAGAGAGGGTGTGGTTAGTTTTGCTGAACCATACAAAGGGAAAGAATAATAAATGATAAATAATTCAATATTGGAGAGAAATGTATATAAATTTGTACAATGTTTTTGGGGAGGAAGTGTTAATCATTTATTTATATTATATTTAAGACAAGAATGAGTAATATGTAAACTTATAAATAAAATTATGCATGTAAAGACAAGTATGTAAGCATATTAGTTTGCTTGAATTGACATGAAAATAAATAAAAACAGTTCGATAAAAAAATTAGTTTGTGTTTGCAAAAAATTTATATTGATTTTTCAATTTTTATTAGATTGATTTACAAACAGTCAAACACACACTGGTACTAATGAAGAATGAAAATTTTATTTTTCAATAGAATTAAAAGCCTAATGTCTTAATTATGGATGTGTTTGGTTTGCAAAACAATAAGCACTGGATAAAACGGTACAAGACAGAACAACACAACACAAGGCAGAACATCACAAAGACAAATTTTTATGACATTGAATAATTTTTTGTTTTATATGATTTTTGGGGACAAAATGCTATTTTGGTATTTTAAACAGCTTGTACGTGGGACAAAAAGTTGTGTTGTGGTTTCGTGAGGGACAAAAATATGAGTTTTTGTCCTGTCTCTTGCCTCCAGTTTGTCCTGTACCTGAAACAGTTTTACAAATCAAACACTGGACAACTGAAGTTGTTCTGTCTTATCCTTCATTTTTTAGCAAATCAAACGCATAATATATGTCTTTTAAAAGGCGATCCTTTTCACTCCTCATTTTCTACTCAAAAACTTTCATGTTTTCCGAAGTGTGCTTTTGGATGTTATAAATTGTTGGAGTGTAATTTTAAATGACACAAAATTAATGATTTTTTGGATATATAAATTCGAATTTATGTTAAAATTATGCTAGCAACACACCTTCTAACACACATTTTTCAACACTCTCTCTTTGATTGGTTAAAATTCACATGAGACCCACCGAATTTATATGAGACCCACATGATTTGGTGGGACCTATGTGAATTTTAACCAATCAAAGAGAGTGTGTTGAAAAGTGTGTGTTAAAATATGTGTTGCTAGCATTTTTCGTTATGTTATATTGGCAAAAGTTTTTCCCATTTTAAAATTATGGGTTGAGTTGATATATCGTGTGAATATAGCATTCATGTTAAGGGCCTTAAACAGATCACTATGATAACTTTTAAGTGTCCTATTTGATTTGATTTGTTTCAACTTATCCAATGACATAAATAATTTGGCATAAGTATTTATAAGATTATTTAGGAGGTTTTATAAAAACAACTTATTGTTAAAGATTTTTAGCCTGAAGTGAAGGATGATGTTATGAAGTTTGTTTTGGAGTTTCATCGGAATGGGAGGCTGATGAAAGGAATAAACACTACTTTTATTGTTCTTATTCTGAAAGTGGAGAGTCCACAAACCTTAAATGATTTTCGGTTGATACCTTTGGTGGGAAGTCTCCATAAAATTTTGGCAAAAATCTTTGGTAATAGACTACACCAGGTGATTGGTGGGGTTATTTTTGACGCTCAGTCAGCTTTTGTTAAAATAAAAATAAACTACGAGGACAGGAGTTCAACTTCTGTTGTTGACAACTCAATGACATGTTGGCAACTCAATGAAACAATATTTTGTCAGACTTTATTGACCTCTTGAGTCTCGACCCTTCCCCAATGAAACAAGGGTTAACAAAAATACTTTTTTTTAAAATAAAAAAAAATACTTTTAAGTTTTAAAATTATTATATGTAAAAAAAAAAAATCATGAGATTATGTTTTTCGAACTTGACTTGCTTAGGCGGCAACCTAAGTTCTCCTTTATATTCTCCAACAAGTATAAAGAGTAGCAGTCAGGCATTCATTCATAAATCATCATTATGTCGTCGTCGTCGTTAAGCGAGAGTGATGATATTGTTCAACGTCGTAAAGTGGTTAATGATTATCGCAAAAAGCTCCTCAATAAGAAGGAGCTTGAATCCAGACGCAATTCAGGTTCATTCTCACCACCAAACCCTAATCTTTTTTCCGCACTATGCTTATCATTAATTCTGCGAGCTAATACCTTTTTCTCTTCTCAGTTAAACACGATTTGCGTAAATCCATTAAGGAATTCAACAAATCAGAGGATGATTTGAAGTCTTTTCAAAGTGTTGGTCAAATTGTTGCTGAAATTCTCAGACCTCTTGATCATCAACGCGGTAAGCTTCCTTATTTATTGTCTAATTGTTTCCGACTCACTATAATGTACTAGAATTTAATAAATTGTTCTTGTTCCGCGATACCCTATCTAGTACAAATTAACTACCAAGTGTAGCAGAATTTGAACAAATCACTATTTTATTCATTCCTCGATTGACAACACTGATTCTAAGTGGTAGTTTTCTTTTTCGATCTTTTCATTGTTTTCATACAATTTTTCAAAGACTCAATTGTATTTTTGTAATAAAAATTGTGGATAGAAATTATCTTTTTGAAATCAAACCAAACAGGTCTTACATTTTCAGACTCCCAATTTTCACTTGCTCAGACAAGCAGAACCTTTATTTATGCAATCTTTTTTAAGCTCTATTAAGGCTGTCCCTCTCTTAGTCATAAACTGGTGGATTGGCTAAAGATGATAATCTAAGCAATGTGTATTATTTGAATCTCTTTAGTGGTCGTTAAAGCGAGCAGCGGGCCAAGATATGTAGTTGGCTGTCGTAGTAAGGTGGACAAGGAGAAGCTGACTGCAGGAACTCGAGTTGTGCTGGACATGACTACGCTGACCATTATGCGAATTCTTCCCCGTGAAGTATGCCCTATCATCTAATCTTGGACCTTTTTTTTTTTGCAGATGATAATTGTTTTTACATTCATTCATATCACTTTTCTGTTTTAATCACAATTTGCCAGGTTGACCCAGTTGTATACAATATGCTACATGAAGACCCTGGAAACGTTAGTTACTCTGCAGTCGGAGGGCTTTCAGAACAGATTCGAGAACTCAGGGAATCAATTGAACTACCTCTAATGAATCCTGAGCTTTTTCTTAGGGTTGGAATCAAACCACCGAAGGTAAGGATATCTCAAACACATTTGTATGACTTATTACTAGTGTTTCATTAAGGAAAAGAAACTGAATTTACTTCTCACAGGGTGTTCTTCTTTACGGACCTCCTGGAACTGGGAAGACCTTATTAGCAAGAGCAATTGCCAGCAATATTGATGCTAACTTCTTGAAGGTTGTATTTTGTTTTTTGTGCTCTGCGCACTAAGTGCTTGATGTGTCATTTTAATCAAAGTTATAATTCACTTCAGGTTGTATCCAGTGCTATTATTGATAAATATATTGGTGAAAGTTCAAGAATGATTAGGGAAATGTTTGGATATGCTCGTGATCATCAGGTAGGAAGAACTTCTATTGCATCAAATTGGGTTTTCTTTCTAAATACCTACTCAGCACTGATTTCTATTGCTGTTTCAATTCTATCCTTTTGTTAAGCCTTGCATCATATTCATGGATGAGATTGATGCCATTGGTGGACGGCGTTTCAGTGAGGGCACAAGTGCTGATCGTGAAATTCAAAGAACCCTCATGGAGCTTCTTAACCAGCTGGATGGATTTGATCAGCTTGGAAAGGTGATTTCCCATTCTGTTTATTTTTCTTAATGTTAAGGGATCTGCACATGTTAGAAATTTGACTGCATTTGTTGAATTTGTCTACATTGCTTCCATATTCCTCTATATAGAATAGCGGTTTAACTTAGATTTTTTGTTTTTGAACGCTGGTTTAACTTGGATGTTGGCTCTAGGTTAAAATTATTATGGCTACAAATAGACCTGACGTTCTTGACCCAGCCCTTCTTCGCCCGGGTCGACTTGATCGGAAAATTGAAATTCCATTACCAAATGAGCAGTCAAGGATGGAAATCCTCAAAATCCATGCTGCTGGAATTGCAAAGCATGGTGAAATTGACTATGAAGCAGTTGTTAAGCTTGCCGAGGTACAGTAAAAAAAACTTGCTGAGGTATATTAAGGATACTTATGCATGTGGAAATATATATTCACATCCTTTTCTTTATGGTTCTATGTGTTTTATTAACTTCAGGGGTTCAATGGTGCTGATCTTCGTAATATTTGCACTGAAGCTGGAATGTCTGCCATTCGTGCAGAACGTGATTATGTAATTCATGAGGATTTTATGAAGGTAAAGTGCTTCCATTTGATAATGCTTAGTAGTCCTTTATGTTGTATTCTTGTGATAGTAAGGCATGGTCATGTTTCGTCGGGTACTTTTAGTAATGTTTGTTTCTGCCAGTGTTGTTAAATAGCAGTTATAGCGGCGCTATAGCGTAGCGGAATTTAGAGAAACCACTATTGCTCTGCGACACACTATTTGGTACAAAATGTTGTCAAATAGCGGTGCTATAGCCCTATTGCATAGCAAAATTTTAACAGTTAACTATTTTCCGCTTTCCGTGATTGACACACTAATTTCTGCCATATCATATTGAGAGCCTGTTCGCTTGTTCTGCTCCTGTTAGTTTTCTGTTTGTGGAAAATGTGTAGTTAGAGAATTGAATGTCCCTTCTATGCATTCAAAAAGTAATATTGACTGGCACTTTGATTGGTGTGACGTCTTTTAATTGCAAAGCATAGAGTTGGATGCCTAAATGCAAGAGGGTGTTTTATCCAAGTGTTGTATGTCTATTACAAAATGCCTTGTGTTTATCCATCTGTTCAAGTTTTAATGACAGAATTCGATATATGAAATTCCTAATGTATTGTGCTCAGTGCTTTACATTAACAAAGATCGGTAGTTCATGTTTTTCAGTCCAATTAGTATATACAGATTTGAAAATTTTGTTCTCTGTATTTGCTTTTCCTATCTGCTTGATAAAATAAAAACACTTTTTTAAATCAATTATATCCGCATTTTAAGAATGAATCCAAGCTAGAAGTTTGAAAATGAGTTGTGATTCCACATATGCTGGGATAGCTCATGTGCTAATTTACTACACATTGTTGTAGTAGGAAGGTGGAGATTTGTGTGTGGGTTATTTCATGAGTAGAATAATTATTTTTGGGGCAGAATGCCTATCTGAAATTCTTTATTGTCTTCTTATATCTTTCTGATCTTCCAGGCCGTGCGCAAACTGACCGAAGCAAAGAAACTGGAAGCAAGTGCCCACTATAATGCAGATTTTGGGAAAGATTAAAATCTTTTTTTTTTTTTTTGTGGTACATCTGTTTATCTAGCACTACTCAAAGGACTTTTGGAGCAAGTAATACTCCATTTTCATTGTTTGGTCTCTTCCAGCCACTAACTGATATACTCTTGCTTTGTAAGCTTGAGTAGTTTTCATTGGCTTTGCAGTTTAATTTATCAATTAGGTTAAGGTTATAGACTTACAATATCAAGATTGCCCGAACACATTCTCCTAGGCCTAAAGCAAATTTTAAATGTGAAGTACCAAAGTGAAATTTTTTATATAGATAATTTTGTAAGCTTGTGAACGTTATTTATCTAACAAACTTGATTATGTTAGCTATTTTGGTGTGAAAGGTTTATCCTTCAAACTAAAGAACTTGGATTCAAATATGCTTGAAAATAGTTTTTTATGCGTTTTTTTAGTATTTTTTGTGTTTTTTTAGTTTCAAACTCATGACCCAGACATTTGGTGTATAGTGGTCAATCACACACACGTTTAACTATCTTTTCAATTAATAGGTAACGAACTTTTATTTGGAAGCTTATTGGTTAATTAAAAAAATGCTGAGTCCTAAAATTAGACAACGACTTCCCAGTATTACATCTTTTAAAACATCTACACATTTAATTTTCCTTTTCATATTTTAAAGCAAGGAGGAATTCTATTGTTTATATAGATTCTCTGTCCTCTTTACTACTGTTACTATCTTAAACGGATGAGCAATTCGGGGGGTCATTTCAAGGGGTATTTAAAAACATGACTTTGAATGTTAGAAAACAAGAATGGTTTAAATTGAATTTGTTAAGATTGAGTTTAAAGTAATGGATTTATGATAGAATGTTTTTACTCTGAAAATGTGATGAAAATTTGGTGTAAAATTTACGATGCAACACAAGAATGGCCGTTTTATCCCTTGTGGTCGATAAAATTGTAGCACAAACAAACAACTTTGACTATATATCAACAAAAATTTATACTATGATGATTGTACTAAAATTACGTTTCATAAGAGTTACGTTAAACTTCAATTATTTTCTATCATAAATTCAAACGCACACCAAGACTAATTAGCATCTCTTCGTCATTTGTAGTCTGAGAATTATATTCTTCATTGACTACTCATTTTGCCTCAAAAGGTACGTCTCAAATTTACTATCTTTAGTGATATGAACTTCAAGTATAAATAATGTTCACAAGGGCTGGTGTGCCCCATTTGAACTGTTGTGATAAATAAATGCCGAATAATGGAATCATGATACATTTCCTTAGGATCATCTGAACTAGGAAATGGCCTCTAGAGAAGATTACAACTTGAACTGTACTTGAGTTACATCCATACTACCATTGTAATGAATCTAGAGCCTGTTGATGAATCTGTTTGTCACCAGCCGCCACAACATTAAAACCTGTCATAGGCAATACATTAAGACAACAATGCGGCCAAATGAAGTAAAAGTAAGTGACAAAATCATTCATGACTCTTAAGGTGGCAAGAAGACCAAGAGAAAGAAATTAAGTTAGCGTTTGGCAATCGGATGAAATGGAACAAAACAAGACAATTTGTTTTCTTTGGTTACTTCCCTTTTAGATTGAATAAAATGTGCCAATTTTCTTACTTTTCATCCTATTTGTTATATTTTTATGTATATGGCTAAGAATGAATTAGGAATAAGGCACAGCTTTAAATGAGAGATGTTGAATAAGAATATACTTGTTGCGATTGAAAGTGGTGAAGCTTCCCATCGGAGTTGATGTCCTTTCCAATCAGTTATGACACCTCCAGAGCCTTCAATAACAGGTATCAATGCAAGAAAATCGTATGGCTGTGAAGTACAAAGTTCACCCAAGGAAGACATTCAAATAATGAGTAAATAACAACCCAAATATTGTTTTAATCATCTGAGTTTTTCTCTGAATGACTCACAAGATTCTTAAATGAAAACAAGCAACCAAAGATTAGACAATAGAGTACGGAATACCTTCAGACCGGACTCAACGACAAGATCCACAAAACCAGAAGACAAGAGAGCATATGCATAGCAATCACAACCATATAATGGAATTTTAACCTGAAGAGTGCAAATGATAGAACTACTTAACAACAATAATAAACCTATATATATATATATATATATATAAAATTTGGGAAAGAAAATTGCAGTTTATCATTACTGTGAAAAGCAGTCGCCATACATAGAACAGTTCACAACATAGACATAAATAAGAATGAGAACAAGAACAGTTCTACAATACTGTAAACTGATAGAGCTAGAAATTTAAATAGTACATAGGTTTTGGAAATCACTTAATCAGTAAAGGTGGAGTCAGTAATATAATACAATGATAGATTGATACTCTATTTATGACAGGGTTGTCAGTCGCAGCCCAAGGAAAAAGGCGGTTTGTTCAAATTCCGCTGTGCAACAGTGCTATAGCGGCACTTTAGCCACTATTTGACAACATTTTGTACTAAATTGCGCACCGTGGAACAAAATCAATTTTCTCAAATTCCCCTACGCTATAGTGTTGCTATAGCTGCTATTTGACAACACTAATTTATGACAAAATATACCTCTTCAAACCAAATAAATGATTGGGCATATTTTATCCTTTTATGATATTATGTGTACTGCCTATGTTAACAGTGCAGAAAAAAATGCAACAGACCTTGTCTCTAACACGGATAAATGCCTCTTCTGCATCTCCACTAAAAAGATGTGGGCTTGTAGTGTACCTGGGTAGAGAAAAAATGAAATGAAACTGGCTACATATGAATTGTAAAATCCATGGCAACCATGTTAAAAGCAGTAAATAAAAAATGTCAAATCCAGTTTCGAGAACATCCCTGTTATCCCTCTTCCACTCAAGAATTGTTCACGATATATAAGTTTGCAAAGGAAAAAGAAGAAAAGCATACAAATATGCTTGAGAAAGGTCCGCACAAGTGCGCGTGGACACTTCTTGTCCATTGAGTGTAGTTCTCTTTCCAGTTATTCCAATCCATCTTTCTTTTAACACAGGTTGATCAATTATGCCAAGGATCTGATAAAAAGGAAACCAAACTTAAAAACTTAAAGTTTACTATTAATTAACTGAAAACAATGACAAGACTGATTACAATTTGCAGTTCATCTTAATAATATCCTCAGTTTGTCTACAATGTAATTTGTAAATATGTGTAGCTAGAATATAAGGTACCACATATATATATGTTTGTATGCGTAGCAGTTAGCACTGACACCTCGGATTGGAGGTATGTGCGGTGTTCAATGCGTGTCAGTATACATGGGTTAGATTCTATTATCACTTCAATTTTCTTAAATTATTAACGACATTTATGTGTCAATTTCAGTGTGGTGTCCAGTTTCCATGTCTGTGTCAAAACTTCATGGTGTGAATCAGTTGGTAAAAAGATTGCAATCAATAGATATTGAATTTTCCTTTTAACTTTGTAATACATAAAGAGAAGTGGCTAGGATTTGTTATTCTACATATGCATTCAAGTGGTAAGAGATGAGATAGTTACTTACTGGTGTGCCATTTTGCAAAAGAGCAATGAGAGTACCAAATAAGGGTTTCCCTGAAATGGATACAAAAGAAATATTAATGAGAGTGAAAATGTAAGATTGAGTGCTCTGATTCTGACCGAAAAATATTAATTAGGTGATTACGAAATATACCAGTGATAAAGCTCTTAGTTCCATCAATAGGATCTAATACCCAAACATAATCAGCACTGTCTTGTCTACACCTCCATCCTTTTTCTTCTCCATAACTGCAATTTATTCGGTGAAAAAAATCCAGCCTCAGTGCTTCAGTAATTTAAAGTACAAAATCTAGAATCTGGTTACAAATTATGGTTTCCTAGTTATTACTTCCAAATTCCAATTCCAATTCCAATTCCAAATCCACTTCAACAAAATGCAGAAGACAAGTGTTTCAAGTTTAACTTTAAGAGCCTGTTTGGATTAACTTATTTGAGTTTGTGTACTGACATAAGCATTTGTAAGACCGTCTGAGAAAACCTATGAATACAGCTTATGCTTATGACATGTCCACGAGCTGTTCAAGATACTTCATGAAAAGAGCTTATAGTTTAAACGGAAAAAAATTAATTGAATTTTATCTGCTGTTATACAAATAGTTTTATACATAAACGCTTATGCTATAAGCTGAAAATCAAGTTGTTTATCCAAACAAGGCCTACATCATGTTGTCAGTTTACTTATCATATAGAAACTGTTCCGGACTGGGTTTCACCCAATAACCCATAATCCTCGCTATGGACAGAGGACTTCTGGTGCGCTCGACTGCACATGAGTGCGACTCCATCGATTAGGACCTTTGATGCGATCTTCAACGAACTGCTACTATTACAGCATGGCTCCCCAATATAAAGGTGGTTATGCGCCACAAGGACACACATTTTCACCGACTCTTTCACGGGAGAAGTACATCCACTGGGATCTAGAGTAGCTCGGAAAACTCCTTGTACACAGTACACTACGTTGATTGAATATACATTAATCCGGTTTAGACCAGATGATAAAGGAATAGCATCGAAATTAGAATGCAAATGCAAGTGTGCAATAAAAAAAGTTAGGAAGAAAGAGAGTAAGTACATACATGGCATGAGAAGGGAAATTGTCAAGTATGACGGAAACCATAGCTTCCTCAGCGGATTGATCAGCAATGGTGACAGGACCTGCGTGAGTGAGTGATAATAATAATTAAATTAAGTAAGCATGAAATTGAAATTGAAATTATATGACACTACTTACTGAGATCGTTTTTGTGAATAATGTCGAAATTATTTTTCCTGAAATATTTACGGATGACATCTCCGGCGGCGTCGGCGGCTTTGTTGGCGACATCGGAGAAGTGATTGAATTGGTGAGGAGGCGAAGATGAGGAGGACATTGCTCTGAGGCTAAGTCTGGGAGATGATGGAGAGGTCAATTTGTTCGGTTGGAATTGGAAGGGATTATTATTGTTTTTATTATTAGGAGGAATTTGAGAGTGAAGAAGAAGAAGAAGATGACACTGTGACGACAACAACATTTCAACTGAGGTCGTTGGAGAGGAAGACGGATACCGACGTCGGAGAAGGAATATGAGACTTTAGTAAAGAGAACAATTTCAGTACATCATAACATCTAATCGGAGAGATATTCATGAACTCTCACCCAACACATCATTCTTACACTCAATCAATATAAAAATGACACATGTTATTAATTTTAAAAAAGTTTGATTTTAATTAAGAAAATAGAAACATAAATGGTGGTGGGTAGTTTTTGTCGGTTAAAGAAAGTGGAAAAAAGGAGAGAGAAATATTAAAAATAATGAGAAAAAATTCTAATATTAATTCTTTTTATTATTTTAATGAGGTGTTAGATTTTAATTGGTTGGGTGTAAGAATGATGTGTT
>Ga0315914_1003763_pt1 | contig 22932 bp, 10 predicted proteins | sample MpolenodulesMG_FD_203920 | JGI IMG/M metagenome (GOLD analysis project Ga0315914, IMG submission 203920) | Medicago polymorpha root nodule microbial communities from Los Angeles, California, United States - elongated nodules | ecosystem: Host-associated > Plants > Roots > Nodule | place: USA...
TGTAGAGTACAAAAAAAAAAAAAAAATTATAAAAAAATAAAAAAAAAATAGTTAAAAAAAAAAAAAAAAAAAAAAAACTGGTGTTGAGTAGAGCGAAAGTGAAGAGAACCCGATTCAATTTCTGTGCTGAGAAAATACAGCGTCATAGCCATAGCCATAGCCATAGCATTTTTTTCCAGTTTCCGATCAAATTGAATGCACACAAACCAATAACCAATCAAACCATGTTGTGGAGTCTCGCCGTTGCTCGGAACAAAACCGTTCAAGTTTTCCGGCACATTCTCCCTCTCCTCCGCCGCCGCAGCTTCTCTACCACAGGTCTCTACGGCATCCCTCATTTGAAATCCCCAAAAGGTTTTCAATCTTTCGTAGATGAAGCCATTCAAAGGTATCAAATTCATTTCATTCTTCTTCCTCTTAACCGTTTCTGTTCTGTTCTGTTCTGTTGTATTCTTATTCATCTTTTTCTTTTCATTTTTTCAGGTCTGGAGAACTCGTTAATTACATTTCTTCAAAGCCGTCGGCTTCCGAACTCATGCGAGCAATGGATGAGATTTCAGACACTGTAACTAACTTCTTTCATTCATTACATTTTATACACATGAATCCAATCAAATCATGTCATTTCCATATTTTTAGAACTATAAAAGTGATATAATGATGTAATTTGATTGGATGCGTGTGTAAGAAAGTTTTTTATAATGTCATTAATTTAAAATAGAAAAGTAAGTCCCTCCACTCCAAAATCAACCTCGCAAGCAAAGCCTAAGAGTTTGTTTTTCATACACTTACAAGGTAGAAATGATACACTTTCAGTAAGTCGCAACCATCCATATAGTACTTTTTGAGTAGTTAGGATAAAAGTTAAATGTTTGTCATGATATGATGATTATGATTGATTCTAGAGCGGTAAAAACTCTTCACAATGGCATCATATATCTTTTCTTTTGAATTAAACTACTTATTTTCGTTTTTCTTGTTTTTTTGAATTTTTTTTTCTTATTTATCTTAAAGAGTTTAATGTTCATGCATCGTTAATGTAATAAGGTTTACACTATCAGCAAATCACAATCATTCATATGTTAGTGTGACTTTAGAAGTAGTTAGTATAAAAGTCAAACGTTTTTAATGTCAAGACGATTATGATTGATTGGCAGTGTAAAAGCTATTGATTTTTCTTGCCAATTATATATCTTTATTAGACTTACGTTAATTAAGAGAGTTCGAAGTGAATGAGTGAGTTAATGAAAAGTAAGTGTATGTTTGAAATCTGTTTATTAATTGACTAGTGGAAAACTAGCTTAAAAGACATGTATAAAGTAAGAGTAGTATATGCATATAGGAAGAAGAGAGCGTGAGTCAGTTACTGAATAGTGAGAGTCTGGTCCTGTTCGGATAAGCATATTATGTTGCAGCTTGTAACATAAGCGTTTATCATATAAGAGCTAATGTATAAACTATTTTTATAATAAAAGATAAAATAAAGTCAAACTGTTTTTGTATAAGTTATAAGTTGTTTTCGTAAGCTATACTGGAGAGCTTATCAAAATAAGCTGAAAATGTCACAAGCTGTTTTCATATGTTCTCCTAACATGTCTCACGTGCTAATGTCAATAGATATACTCAAATAACCAATCCAATCAGACTGTATATTTGAAATTTGTTTATAAATTGATTAGTACAAAACAAGCTTAAAAGACATGTTAGAAGAAGAGTAGAATTTGTTTTGTAGTTGTTACTTTTAACTATTTTATTCTATTGCATTGCAATTACTTTAGCTTTCTGTTTTTGATTTCACAGGTTTGTTCTGTTGTTGACTCTGCTGAATTGTGTAGGCAAACCCATCCAAACAGGTCCTTTTCTGCAATTTGTTATTATAATTTATTTAAATCTTTTTTAGAGTAAAGACATAAACTAATTTTCGAGAAAAAACACAGATCTACTTGGTCCTCAGAAATAAAAGTGTGAATTTTGTCATCCAAAATCTCATTTTTTGATCAAATCAATTATTTTAGGATGATTTTTAGGGTTATTTTAGTCCCGGTTAGAGACCATTTTGACTGTCATTTGCGATTTTAGAGGACTAAAGGGGTACTTTTAATTTCTAATAGGTGAAACAACTCTTCTTGCTTTTTGTTAATTGATTTATGTTCGTAGTTTCTTGTGTAGTGATTAGCTTATAACTTGTTTTTCTTTCTTATCTGATAAATCAGGGAGTTTGTTGAGGAGGCTGACAAGGCAGCGATGAAAATTAATGAATATCTACATGTGAGGTGACCCGTGATTAATTTGTGTCAAGGATTTTGATTTATTGGTTAGCTCTTTCCATTTCCTTTGGCATCCCTTGATTGGTTTAAGATAGTTAGCTGTAGCAATTTTGTTAACTTCTGTTGCAGTTGGTTAAGGTCTGCTACAACATACTTTCAGTTGTATCTTGGCTGTACTGCAATGATGTTACAATGTCATCAATATATATTATGATGTTTTAAAGTCAGCATTTTGAATCTAAAATATACATTTTCTAAGAGTTAAAAGTTTGAGTGGATTAAATTCCGAAACATAAGTGATTAGAATGCGAAAATTATTAGTATTTTGGACGAGAGGGAGGAGACGGGAGCATAGACTGAAAATAGGATATCATATCATATCATGTCAAGAATGAAGTTATGTAAATGTCTAATGAGTATTTCCTCTGTTTGCTGTATAGTATCTGAACACAAGCCATGATGTCTATGATGCGCTGAAGAAAGCCGAGCAAGAATGTCATATGCTTTCGGCAGAAGCTCAAAGGGGTATTAAAAGCTTACGTGTTGAAATGGAAAGGGGTGGAATTCATCTTTGCCCTGGTAACCATATTATTCAGAATACCATGTTATGTTCTCAAAAACAATGTAGGGAACCTTTTCCTTTGAAAACTTTTTTATATGAAACTATTTGTTTGCAGAGACATTAGATCGAGTGAACAAACTAGATATTGGAATTTCTCACCTATGTAGAGAGTAAGTATGTTTATAACTTATATTTATGGATTTTTTGAGGGGAAGAACTTACATTTATGAATTGGTTGGCGCTTCTTTTGCCTGTTAATGAATAATTTGTTTTTATTGGAAGCAGTCTGTTTCTCAAACATTCTGTATTTCTATTATTTTTGAACCGTTGGTTTCTGTGGGTAAACAGGTACCTTGTAAAGAAAAAAGGTCCTTCAACGCCACACAGTAAATGAAATAAGGATTACATGATCGAAAACTTTGTGCTAAAAAAATGTAATACATCGATTCACATTAACAAATTTACTAGACATTGAAATTCCTCGTAAATGTTTAGAGTAGCTAAATCTTTGTATTTGTGTGATTTATCAGCAGTACAAACCACAAAGTTATTCCACACTATGTGGGGGTGTATGCATTGGATTAGTTGATACCATTGGGCAATACAAAAAAACGTCCACGGGGCAGGAAATTTAGGGATGATGTCAAGTGTTAGAATGGCACATCAACATGCTACATAAGCAATGTTTTACGGAATATTTCACCGTTTTAGTTTGAAGGGATCTAATCATGAAATTTGAACTAGTAGGCTTAGTTAAAAGTTTTTAATCCATAAGATCTTAATTTAAAGTTCCATCTGTGATTTCTATTGCATCAATATTCATGACTGGTGCTCCCAAAAGCAAGTTATAACATGTTTGAAGTAGGCTTGATTTTTATCTGTGCATTTTGTTTGGTTTGGTTTGGCTTGGTTAGGTACAATCAAAATATTGTCATAGACCCAGGAACTGTTGATATATATCCTGCATCTCGCATCCCCAAAAATTTGCATCATCTTTTCAAGCCAATCTATAAATCGGAACCTTTAATAACTAAGGATATATCAGAGTCCAAGGACACCGTAAAAGAGAAGGGATTTCGAATTACAACTGATCCACGAACTCTTGATTCTGTGCTGCAGTTGTCGTCGGATGATGAGGTAGATTCTATTCAATAATTTTACTTTGGTATGTTCAATCTTGTAATAAGGAATTAAGGATTAAGCATAAGTTTTGTTAATGAGTTTCCTGTAAATTAAAGTGAACTAGAAAAGTATTGGGAACCAGGATTTGGATTCTTTCCTGTATTTCAATAACAGGATATGGTTGTGTAGAGGAGAGAAAATAAAAAATTATTTAATTAACTTGCCACAAAAAATATTTAATTAGATTAATTTTGCTGAAAATGAAATTGTATTGGTTTTTCTGTTCAAAGGTATTTTTGTCATTTAAAAAATTGTTACATTTTTCTCTTCTCACTTTTTATCCAATTAAGTAATGGGAGAGAGAAAGATACTTCTTTCTCATCGATTTTGTTCACCTCTTTCTCTTCTCTCACACGGGTTATCTCAAAACTAACCAGTGTAGTAGTGATGAATGTTGTAGGTTAGCAGCTCAAATGGGCCTATATAATGAACTCGTAATTTTTTTTTCCGCTTTGAACTTGAATTGATTTTTTTGTTCTTTTCTCTGCATCCAGATTAGGAAAATGGTATATATACAAGCAAATTCTGTTCCACATGCAAATGTTGGTGTCCTCAAAAGGCTTATATCTGCTCGACATGAGCAAGCTCAGGTCTGAATCATCACTTGGCACCCTGACTCTTTTTATGCCCTTTCTTTGGTGCCGCAGCATAAGGCTCTGTGTTGTCTGTTTTATTCATTCTTTGTTACTGTTTGGTGTACGTGATTTCCAGATCCCAAACATACATTGGATATTTTCTGTTTTTTCCTTTCGTGGTAAAAGAAGTTTATTAATGAAGAAAATTAAGCTCATAGAAAAAGGATTAAAAATCCTCTAAGAAATATAAAACAAAGATGGCTGGTAGAAAGCAGGAAAATATAGGTAGGATCATGTAATTATGGAAGTTAGAGTAACTGTAATAAGGGCCTGTTTGGATTGGCTTATTTGAGCTTATCTTATGGCATAATTTTGTGAGCCTGTCAGGGAGAATTTTTGTGAGCTTATGATAAGACCAAAAAATACAATACAGGAATGCTCTGTAGTTTACACACATAAATTTCATTACTCACCTGCCGTGTCTCTCCCTCATCAAACTGAGGAAAGCTATAGGAGATTGGACTTTGTAATAAAACCTGCCAATCCCCCTACGCGTCTGGGAAAAAACCTCTAAATAGATCATTAGCAGAACGCCAAGGGGTGGTTAAAGATTTAATTGTGTCCTAAATGAAGTTTAGAGTTGAAAACTGCCCTTGAAAATTCCCACACATCTCTCATGCAATAAGCATCAGAGAACTGCAAAAACATAACAATGCCGCAACTTTAGCCTCTTTTTGCAACCCAAAACTTCAATTGAGAGAAACAAATGCAATTTCTTTGGAAAGAACCAATATTCTCTAAAAGTCCCAAACAGTTCATGCCAAAGAAAAGTAGCTGCAGAACAGTGAAAAAAGAGACAAGCACCTGGTAGACAAAGCAGTGAGAGGTATGTGCATCTGTAACATGTCATTAGTGTTAGTCCTGTTGAGAGCAACAGTCCAAATAAAATATTTGAGTTTTGAATTTCCACATGGGTTTGTCCAAGATAAATCCATGTCTATCAGGAGAATTGATGAGGAACTAATTAGGATTCAGAAGAAAATACACCTAAGGAGTCAAGAGTCCACATTCTTTTACTAGTATTAGAAGAAAAGCGAATCAACTCTATCAAAAACAAAAGAAAATGTAACTCACTAGCCTAATTTGACATTTGTTCAAGAATTATGAGTAGGTAAGGTTGGTTGATTTGATCAAAATCTTGATAGAATTTCATCCATGTTGACTTAAGTTAATAATTTTGACTAGTATTTCCCAACAAAGTTTATTGTTTCTTCTATTTTGACTTCATCACTCATTTATTTTACCTTCTGATTATTTGATCCAGATACTGGGGTGTGGATCTTATGCAGAACTTGCTGTTAAGTCCAACATGGCTTCATCACCGAAAGTTGTGATGTCATTTTTACATGAAATGAGCAAGATGGTCCAGGCTAAGTCTACAGAGGTATAGAATATGGATTCCTGCTAGGCATCCTCTGTTGGGAGAAAAGGTATTATAGCCATAGTGGCTTGTGCTTGTAACTGAAAAAAATGATCTTCTTTTTTCCTTACAAACTTAGGAGCTCAACTTACTTACAAAATTCAAGAGAGAAAAATGCGGTCAGAGTAATGGAGATTTAAGGCCGTGGGATGAAGCCTATTACACGACAATGATGAAGTCATCTGTTTATAAATTGGATTCTTTGGTACATATGATATACCTAATGTTGTGTTTGTCTTTATTAAACACATGTTTGTCTCTCACATAAATGCATAAAAATGTGTGCAGGTTGCAGCGTCATATTTTTCTTTGTCAAACTGTATTGAGGGTTTGAAGGTTCTGGTGAATTCATTGTTTGGTGTTATCTGTCACAGAATCCCTCTTGCACCTGGTGAATCTTGGGATCCTCAAGTGCTTAAACTGTGTCTTCATCATCCTGAGGAGGTATTTAGTGTAGAAATCTGTGATTAGAAGTGAATTTGGATCCCTCAAATAAAACTAAAATGCTGGGATAGAAATACTTTTAACTCGGACAATGATTTTCTGAAGCTTTCAATTTTATATAAAAATTACATCTTTAACTATTAATTAATTCAATAATTGAGTTTTGGTCCAAAATTTAGTAAATTCTGTGGAAGATCATTAACGAAATAGTCAAATAAACTCCTAGTTGGTTGGCCCATTATCAGATGGTCTTCTGGTGGTCTGAAAAAAGAATGTCATCCTTCCCATCCAAATCTGCCATTTTCTTCTGTTTGCTTTTATTCAGCTTCAAAGCACTAAGACTGAAGCTTATTTCAGGGTGACTTGGGATATCTCTACCTCGATTTGTACTCAAGAAAGGGGAAGTATCCTGGCTGTGCTCATTTTGCAATTAAAGGGGGTCGCAGAATTTCTCAAACAGAATACCAACTTCCTGTATGTGAAATTTCTCCATGCCCTTATGCCTTTTCTTTTGTCACACAAATATGCAGTTCCTTTTGACATGAGTTTTCATAAAGATGTTGTATTAGAGCTAAAATACATACAGATGGCTAATTTAGCTTAACAACGGGCTGCAGAATTCCCCTTTATCCCAAAATAAGAGTACCCAACAGCACTAAAATGTGCTTCTTAACAATATAAGAATCCATTAGAAACTGGTTGTGTAGGTATTAAGAGAGAAGCATTCTCTCAAATGCATAGTGGCACTTTTTGCATCTGATTCAAAATAACATATTTTAAGGCATAAGTGTTCGGAGCACTTAGATAGTAAATTATTCTTGGATAACTCTTGGTAAATATATTGTTAGCTGTTCAGATTTTCTAAGTGCTATGTATAATTGTTCAATAAATGTGATTTTCTTCCAAAGATGAAAATTAGTGCTCGTCTTAGACTGTAGCAGAGGTAAACTGTTTCTTGATTCTGATAATTTTGCAGATCGTGGCTCTTGTTTGTAATTTTTCAGGATCAAGGAATCCATCAGCGGTAAGGCTTAATCACTCAGAAGTGGAAACCCTATTTCATGAGTTTGGACATGCTCTTCATTCACTACTTTCAAGAACGGTATTCTCTTGAACTTTTCACGCACAAATTGTAGCTTTACAGAATGAGGATAAAGCTGTATAAAGCGGTGGAGCCAGATAGGAACATTTAGGGAGTTTGAGTTGGTGATGGAAATTTGACAATTTTAATGTTGTGTAAAAATAAAGTTTTCAAAATTAAAAACTTTTTCTTTTCAAATATCTCTACAATTAATGAGTTGGTTTGAGTGGAAGAGGAGAGGCTATAATCCTTTAAGCATATGGTCTTAGGTTTGATCCCATGATATCCATCTCTACCCTATCGAGTCAGTGTATACTCTAGGAAACATAAACACACACAATTGTTGTCAACAAATTTACAAAAGGGAAACTGCTTCATCTTGAAGACCATATCGACAAATATATGTTTCAAGAATTATCAATATGATGTTTATGTTAAGTGAGTGGTTTTTTGAGAACATGCAGTATTTGTTTCATTATCAAAAGACTTTTGAATTTTTTTTTTTATTATAATAATGAAATAATATTTAGCAAAAAACAAATATTAAATAATGAAGTAATATCGAAACTAATCTGAAGAGATACTCTAAAATAATACACTAATCCTAGGGGATAAATTAAAATACGTTAACATAACATCTAGATATATCCCCTCCAAAAAAAAATTCTAGATATATATAAGATGTTTATATATTTTAAAACTCGCCCTAAAGCTAAAGTTTACCAAGCTTTTACCTTTTTACTAATATACTCTTTATGGCGGAGTTTTGGCCTTCCACCATTGACAATATTGATGTATGTGTAAAACATGTGAAGTTGTGAACGTTGTTGGTTTATCTCTATTAAATTATTTATAGAACATGTGAAACATGATAAACTATTAATAAAATGTAAAATATAGCAGCCAAATATCTTCTGATCAAATATTCTAAAGATGACATATGAACATGATTTAGGGAAATGGTGTTTAACTTTGATGACATTGTTTAAATGAATTTTGAAATTGTAATCATGAGTTGTCTTGCAAATTACCAAAATTTTTAGTAAACCAAATACCATCACAAGCAATTAATGAATAATGATTTACTTGATCACAAAATGTTTTTGAAAAAGGTTACTGTTGTTACTTTTGTAATGTGATGCTGGCATATTTTCATTGTAGGACTACCAACATTTTTCAGGCACAAGAACGGTTCTGGATTTTGCAGAAATACCGTCGAACCTCTTTGAGTGAGTCAAATTTTCTTTTGCTGATCTGATGAGTAAAATGCTGCAAGAAATGCACCCTTTTAAGTCTTTACCCTAAATCAAGGTGGCAAATAAAATATTAGGGGACATAAGGATAAAATAAATGTTGGCTTAAAACATAATATAAACACTCATATTAGTGTTTAGAATACATTTATAAAAATAACTAATGATATGCCCATAAGTTGTTTTTAGCTTATTTCAATAAGTCCCTAAAATGGGAAGCTTCTCTTAGCCTCTGCACCTTCTGCTAAAGCATAGTACATTGAATAAGTGTTTAACTAAGCTTTCTAGAATAGCCTAAGCTTTTAAGTTCTTTTACTCAAGTGCACCCTAAAAGACGTGGTTAATGATGGCATACAAGGGAGGGACAGAGACAATTTCTAGCCACACCTCAAAAAGTCTTGGTTACAACCCTAAATGACTAAAATATCCATAAAATGAAATAAATTTGCAATTGTATTGAAAGTCACATGGCACTCTTAAACTGTGTTTACACATTCTTTGTACGTCAACTGAGTTTACGTAGCCTGCGTAAACTGAGTTTAACGTGTATGTAAACTGAGTTTACATATTCATTGTGCGTAATCTGAGTTTATGTAGCATGCTTAAATTGAGTTTATGTAGCCTACGTAAACTCAGTTTATGTATTTCTTTAAGAATCTGAATTTTGAGATGTACATAAACATAGATGTACAAGGGAAATTACATTTTTATCATTTAATTTCAATGAAAATTGGATCTAACTGGAAATTTTTGGTGTAACTAGAAATTGTCAGGGACAGAATTGGAGTTTGAGAAAACTGAAATGTTCAGGAACCAAAATAGGGATGTAGATAAGTTTAAAAAAAATAAAATTAGTCCCCGTTAATTGACAAAGGTTTTCTCCAAAGTCCCTTTGGAATTAACATCATTCTTAGAATCATAGAATTAAACTCATTATTAATAGGATTTGAATTGGCAAATCATATTAGTTACCATATATTTTATTTATTCTACATAGCAATATATATAGAGATGCTTGCTGTGGTAATGATTTGCTAGATTGTGATTAACTTGATATTATTTTTGGCGCACAGATACTATGCATGGGATTATAGAGTTTTGAAAACATTTGCTAGACACTATTCAACGGGTGATGCAATCCCTGAGAAATTGGTCGAGTCACTGCTGGGTGCCAAAAATATGTTTGCTGCAACTGATCTGCAACGTCAGGTGTTTTTCCTTTTGTTTTTCTTAATGCCTATTTGGGGGAGGACTGGATGGTGTCTTAAGTCAGCATCATCCCATAGTTTTCTATTTATTAAAAATAGAATTAACATGGTATCACTGTACTTTCTGTCAGATCTTCTATGCCCTAGCTGACCAGACACTACATGGTGAGCAGCCACACCCTCTTGGTGATGTTAGTTCTGTTCTTGCAGAACTGAAAAGAAAACATACCAATCTGGAACATATAGAAGGCACACACTGGGAGGCCCGATTTAGTCATCTCCTTAATTATGGCGCAGGTGAGTATGAAATTTGAACTTTCTCTAATCTCTCTTGAGCTGTATTGATGATTTTGAACCTACTGATATGTCATTAAGTTCATGTTCCATTATATCAAGATATGCTAACTTTTTGAGAAGGATAGAAATCTTTGGTTTTCTAAATTAGAGGTTTAGATTATATCTGGAGATAGTTGATTTTTCCTGGACAAACTGCTTTTACGTGTAAGCTTCAAATGGCTGGACATTTTGAATTTAAATTTAAATATGGATCAGATTCTACTTCATTTTAAATAATGGCAGAGGTTTTGTACATTTATAATTATGGTAGTATTAACTATCCTATCGATGCCACATAAACAACCAAAATCTTTTGGTCCGAGTGTTGTACATAGATTTTACTTTGTTTAACCAAAATCCCGAGATCAAGTCTTTTGAACGGAAAAAAAATGAGCATTGAGAGGGCTTGATCCCCTTCTAGAAACCAAGGGTCTAAACCAAAAAACAATTGCCAACAAAACATGTTAAGCTGCACAACTTAAAATTCTTCATAATTGAAATATTAGTTGTAAAGTCGATAATTCTTCATACTTGTTTTCTCCTTTGTGCAGGGTATTATAGCTATTTGTATGCCAAATGTTTTGCTGCAACTATATGGAAGAAGGTTTGCAAGGAGGATCCGTTATCACCAATTGCAGGCAATGCTTTAAGAACAAAATTCTTACAGCATGGAGGAGCCAGAGACCCAGCTGTTATATTAAATGATCTAGTACCTGATGGTATATATAGGTCTTATAATGGAGGGATAATCCCTGATATTTCAAGTCTCTGTGAGGAAATGGAACTCATGGAAGAAAATCAGAAAAAAGTACATTTGTTGTGAGTTTTTAAGAAAAAATTGGATTGGACCCAACAAGAACTGAGCAAAAGAGATATCATCGACAGAAGCGCGTTGCAAATGAAGTAGCCCTTACTGGACTGAACTGACTTCTGCTGGAGTCATATGTGATTGGTAGCATCCAGAAGTTGAGCAAACAGTTCAGATCTTAGATTTATTTTCTTGATGCCCCATTCCGAATTTCCTTCAATCAAAATTTGTAGGCCTTATTTAGGATAGGGTCTTTGTGTCTATTCTCATGGTCGTTTTATATAAAGAAAAAAAAAATAGGCTAACGTTTGAGAATCCATTCTTGGCACAATTTCACTTGTCAATTACATGCATTCTCACATGAGAAGACATAAATTTGACCTTTATCACCTCACATTTAAAACAGAGGTTGAAAATGTAGCAAATTTTTGCATATATGTCATATTTATTGGACCATAGATTGGAAATGTTAGTCCCTCGCGATTTTAACTGTTACTTCGCTTATTTGATGTGTATTGCCATTTTATTTTTATCCTTCAAATCTTAGTCTATGTTGTGTTGGATCATGTTAGATAGTTGAGATCCTACATGAAGACTTACTAAATTTATATGAATTGAATAAACCTCAAAGTACATATTATGAGCTTAGTACTCCTCCACTTCAGATATTTTCTAAATAGAAAATAATAGATGAATTATTTGTCAAGAGCTTTTCTCACCAATGACATCTAAAAGCTTGAAATAACGAGTGCTTTCATGATGAAGATACTCCTCTATATAGTTTCATGCAGTTGTTATTAACATGGGAGCGACCTTCAAAGCTTTCTTCAAGAGATACAACAATTCTGCATTGGTGCTTGGTATCCTGTCCTGAGTTTGAGGGTGATTCAGGTATTGTTATTCTCAATGTGGGTGGCTGTAGCCTTGGTAATCCACGACTGCGCTTGGTTTCAACTGAAAACATCAAAGTAGAATGTTTGCATATTTACCCTGGTCTTAAGTTGATGTTGGACAAAAGGTTTAGAAAGCTCATTTGCTATTCTGATTCTGAGTGTTGCTTCTACTGTTGAAGAGGCTAACTATGAGTTTCCTGAGTATGCAACAGCCAACAATTATGAATGATATTCATTTGTTTGTGGTTGCTTAGTGGGAAGTGGAGCTGAAACATTTTTCCAGAGGGAAATTGTTGTGCTGACATTCTTGCTAAGATGGGGCACCATCTTCCACAATCCCATGAGGGCATTGCTTTGAGTGTTCATGTGGGGATAAATTGTTTCCCATATCTTAGTTTCATGTGTTTGAGGGGATATAAAAATGATTTGATGGCTAGAGTAAGAGAGTTAAGAAGATCAAAGGTTTGAGGATATGAAAGCAAATATTCATATATGTTAGTGTTAATGTTGTGGGTGTAGATATAACCATCAATCTTCTTATCACTTCACCATTTAACTTTTTTACCCAAATCATCAAGCTGACTAGTTCAGAAATGTAGTTCGAGCATATGAATCAAATTTTCTGTTTTAAATTTTGAAGAGATATTTTTCAAAAAATAAGAGAGATAAAAAAAAAAAAAAAAGAAATTATAGGAATCAAAACTAAAACTAATTTATATTATCAATACTGAAAATATATTTAACACTTTTATACAACAATTTCTATTATTGGAACATTGTTCAACTGATTAATGAGCTCCACCACGAATTATTTAGAAGAATCTAAGTACGATTCTTAGTGAACGATATTAATCAAACCAAAATATTATCAAGTGTCCCAGACACTTTTAAGGGTCTTAAATGGTAATTTTTTTACAAAAACTTGTGTAATCATTGTATTGGAAATTAAACTATTTGACATTTTTAAAAAATAATTTATTAATTTAAAATATTTAAAAAGTATTTCAGAGACACTCGTTAACAAGTTAACAAGATTCTTAATCAAATTTTATTTATCTTTCGATCCCTTTTCCTTGAAAACCCGAAGGTTAACCACCATTCAAAACTCACCTTAATCCAAACAGGAAAGGTACGACTTTGACTTAACTAACATTCCTAAGATTTACTGATTGTTGGGAATCACACGTGGTGTGCCACAACATAGCATTCTTTGGTCCCATCGTTGGAACACTTCGCTGCTTTGTTTTTTTCTTGTTCTCTTTCTTCTGCAACTACATTACATTCAGTTCAAACTCAATTCTTATAGTAATTGTTAGTAGTAATGGAAGGATCAACATCATCATCAAGATCAACGTCTTTCCATGATTTTCTCCACCGTATGCGACACCCTTCTTCACTTGACCTCGTCCGTGCCATTAAGAGGTAATTAACCAAATCTTCTTTTCTTAATGAATTTCAGTGTTTATGTTTTCTTTAACTTTGTTATGCATTGGTGAGTCAAGGAAAACTAGTTCAAGTTTTTCTCTGTTATTATTTTCTACATACATATCTATGCGTTTCATTTTATGATAATTTTGATAGTAGTGTTGCTTGTTCCAAACCCATTTGGTTGACCTAGTGTGTTGGCTTGGGACCTATGAAGCACGGACACTAGACACGATACAGACACGCCGACACTTATAATTATTTAGGAAAATGACATAATTCAGTGTAATCATAGTTGTCGTGTCGGACTGAGACACGCCTAATCCAAGGAGTGTCCGTGCTTCATAGCTTGGGACCTTGGAATGTGCTCCTCTCAGGGTCTCGGGTTCGATTTCCCTAGGTATCAATTTTGGCGAGCTAAGTCCGTATAGAGCTATGTTATGGATTTAAATAGGGCCCCGCAAGTGGACGGTGGGAATGGACCCCTTGGGTATCAATTTTCATCGTAAGTAAGTTCCTTATTGGGCACTTGCTTAAAAAAAAGTTTCTAGTTTGCCACTTTAGAATGAACCAATTCAAGTATGACCACACTCCATAATTTAGAGAGAAACTAGAAATAAAAGAACGGAAATTGGTTATTTTTCATTGATTCTAATCATGAGGCATACAATGCTTATATATGTTTGCGCATATTCATAGTATGATAACTATAACAACAATAGCAATGCTTGGGAACTATTTAATAGAATATGTCTAAAAGATCTCTCCAAGTAACTAGTTGAGTCATTATTCCTTTCTAGAATTAAATGAGTCACCCACGAGTCTCTCTTTGGGCTTGTAAGTTCGTTGGGCCGTCATATGATCATATCATTACCTAGCTCTTCGAAATCAATCTTGTCCTCAAGGTTGTAAGTGAGACAAACCTCCAAAAGCATAAAGCCAAATCTTATGTATTGATTCACATTTCAGGAGCATTTACTTTGTTCTGCAGACATTCCTTCAATAATATCCCAAAACCAAGCTATCAACCATTCCATCTCATTACAGCCAGTATGCTTAGTATATGCCTATATTTTCAATTTGAGATGCAGAATGATAGAAACATCTCTTGCTGCAAGTAGTACATGCTGTAAAAAGAGCAATGTTGCAGATAAAATAGAGTGTGCCACACGAAATACAACCCCTCCAGCACAACAATAGGTTTTGAAGCACTCTAATGTTGAAGCACTGTAAAAAGAGTCAGTCTTGACTCTTGCATCTGCCTTGAAGTTTACTACTTCAAATATACCAAAGAGGCTAGAAGATGTATTAGACTCGCATTGCTATTTTCTAGTTGTTTTAGTTATGTTATTATGAGCATGCACCACCTTATATAAGCATTGTATTGCCTCACGATTAGAATCAATGAAAATAATCAATTTTCTTTTCTCAAATTCTCTCTAGATTCTAGAGTGTGATCCCTACTTGAATTGGGTCGTATCACACTTTAAAGAAAAGTCTTTACGGTGCAAGTTTATATGTCTAAAGAACATTTTTTTTAAGCTTAAAGTAGATTAAAATAAAGGAAAATAACCAAAATCTGGAGTACATAGACCTAGCATAAGTCCACAGAACAGTTAAATAATCGAGCTTCCAAAAATATTGACATGTAGAAGTTAATGGTTAGTGTAAAATTCTTTTAATATTTATTTTTCTATAAGTTTTTTTTTTGTTTATATGTGTGTATCCAAATTTCAAAGTGACCCTAGTTAAGTTGGTTAATAGATGGAAAAGAAAATACAGGAAGGACACAAAAGCTAAACTTCAAATCCAAATATTACTTGTTTGGAGTCCGACATTGCTCAGGTTCTTGAGTCTTGACAGTTGAATGTATAAATGTGTTTGGATGAGATCCAAGCCCATTTAACAGACATGTGCCGTATATATTCCAATTTGTTTTTGTTGAAGTTTATTTTGTTTTATGTGTTGTTATTAGCTTCATTGTATCATTTTCATTTTACCAACCAAAACCTGAAAATGATGGCCAAAGAGTTCAAGACTTCTTTCTGTCAATGGAAGTTGCAATTAGAAATCATCCACTTTGGGCAACTGCCACTGAAGAAGACATTGATTGTGCCATGGAGGTACGTTTACACCTAAATACATATATGTCACTGTGTATGTAGATTCTGAATACAATCGTTTGATTTGTATTAGCTTTATACTTCATATTTTCAACCAAAGCAGAGAGATTGCTCCCCCGCTAATTATATTATCTGCAGGGTTTAGAAAAGTATATAATGACTAAATTGTTCTCTCGGATGTTTGCTACTTCTCCTGAGGATGCAAAGATTGACCATGAAATCTCAGAGAAAATAAGCTTGCTGCAAACATTTTTGAAGCCTGAACATTTGGATATACCACCAGTTCTTCATAATGAAGCATCATGGCTGGTATGGTATGCTTCATGATTATGATGCATGATTAAAATTTAACTTATTATATGATTTTTATTGCAATTGTTTTATTTCTAATCAGTGATAACATTAGTTAGGGTTTGATTCCTAGACACAATATAATCATATTCTTGAATGTGTCATACATTGTTACTATAGTCTTTAAATCTGTCTACAAAAATATTCATGAATATATTTCTTTAGTGAGTTTGATCCTTGAATATCTTTCAATAGTCAGTTTAACTGTCGAATATTCATTTCCTTTTCATTCCACAGCTTGCGGAGAAGGAATTGCAGAAAATCAATGCATTCAAAGCTCCACAAGAGAAACTCTCAACCATTATGAATTGTTGCAGAGTTATCAACAATTTGTTGCTCAATGCTGCAATGTCTGAGCATGTTCCAGCAGGAGCAGATGACTTTATCCCTGTGCTCATATATGTTACCATCAAGGCAAGGCAAGCCCTCCTCCTTGGTAATAATACATTTTGTTGATTTTCAAATATAGTTTATTAACCCGTTTTTCCTTATAGAGTAAAGCATGAGCATGTTTGGTTTCCGTGATTAATGTTGTTTATTTGCTCGTAAATTTTAAGAAAAACACTGTAATTAGGGGTCCTTAACATCTAAGTGAGACCATCTAGATATCTCCACAGCCTCACACTTCGGACTGAACCCAAAAGATAATTAACAAAGCCAAAATAGATCACTGGATGATCATAATATTTTAATTTTTAACCAATATTTTAAATATTTAACTGGTCGGTTAACCAGAAATCGGCCAGTTTGACAGTTTATTTGATCCATGTTGTATTGTTATCTTACTAAACGGCAGTTGGCTCAACCAGTTTTCATTATTTTCATTTTTGTATTTATTCTTTTTACTTTTTTTTAATACTTTTTTAAAAAATTTGTTATTTGGTTCAACTATGGTTGAATTGATCGAACGGTGACAGAGGTTTCAATGTTTTGATCTTCATTACGATTTTAAAACATTGATTAAATGTTATAATACTTTATTAAAAGTAGGAATGCATTGTATTTTCAATGATTTTAGGCTACTACTACCCTTTGATCTTTTGATACTAATTTCTTCATTTTGGTTTGTCATTTTCAGGCCAATCCTCCAATGTTGCATTCAAACCTCAAATTCATCAAGTTGTATAGAAGGCAAACAAAACTCATCTCAGAAGCTGAATATTATTTCACAAATCTTGTGTCAGCCAAGACATTTATAATTGAATTGAATGCTAAATCCCTCTCAATTGATGAAATCAAATTTGAGGAATGCATGCAAGCAGCCAAATTGGCCAAGAAAGTCACAAGTGAATTACACTCTACATGTCAAATGAAACAACAAGAGAAGAACGATAGCAATGTTTCAAACAAAATGCATAACAAACTTGATACTAGAGGTTAGTTTAAATTGATTTCTCATTCTTTTAGAACTTGTTTGAGTAAAGAGTTCAATTAACCACTTACTAAATAAACCATTTTAGGGAGTTTAACTAAACTCTCATTAAAAAAATAAAAAATCTTCGAAGTTTAGTGAAATAAGCTGCAATGAGCTTATGAGTTATGAGCATGTCATAGAATACTTTTTTTAAGTGTTCGTATAAATAGCTAAATTAAGTACTTATAGCATAAGATTATATACGGTATTTCTGTTTTGATCTACATATAGACTATTTCTATAACCAAAATAAAGACATTGTTTTGAAATAATTAAGTTCTACTATTTTCATAAATTATCTTTGTGAGTCTACAGAAATAAACCGAAAATAGCTTATGAACATGTTATAAGTTGTTTTCATACGCTTTTCAAAACAATCTCATAGGTGTTTATGCTAGTAGATAAGTTCAAATAAGTCAATTCAAACAGACTCATAGCTATTTATATCATGAGATGAGATAAACAAAATTAAACTTTTCCAAACAAAACTTTAGGTAGTTATAGTCTGTTACTTGTTTTTATAGATTTCAACCCTTATCACAATCACTTTTAAATTACCATGCAGAGTTTCATGTTTTGCAACATGTAACAAATTATCCATACATGGAAGCAGAGAGCAAAGATCTAGCAATGGAAGATGTGGACATATTACTAAATCACTACAAGGATTTAGTTGCTAAGTACACAATCATATGCAAAGCTATCAATTGTCTTTCAATGTCAGAGAAAGAACCGTTGCTTCATCAGCTAGGAATGCAAGGAGAAGGAAGTATGCTTTCAGAGTGCCATGGAATCAACACAAACACAAATGATCGAACCACCTCACATGAAGATAAATTACTATAAGAAATTTGAATTATCTATATCTGTGTATTATTAATTTTGTATTATACTAATATAGGCGCTTTTTTTTTTTTACCAAAACAATATTAACTGATATCATTAATTAAAAAGTGTGCTACACAAGGAGGATAAATCTCAATAACATGTTGACTAGACCAAGAACAGAAAGTCCTAACAAATGTATGAACAACCATATACTAACATATGCTTAGAATCAATTAAAAGGGTATCAATTTTTGTTATTGGGGGAATTGGACATTATTATTACCGGTGGATAGATAGGCACTACCATGTTTGTGTATATGCTTATCTATTGCGTTTAATTGTATGTAAAAAATGTTTTGATTTTGGCATATATTTTTTTGATAAAAATAATAATTTAAATTGATAGAAATGATGGAACAAACTCAAAATATCCATTTTAATAACATAGAATGGTAGAGTACATATACCTACAAATATGACTATAATCAAGTCTTTTAAATATTTGTGTCTTCGGATCTTCAACATTGACGATGTCAAACTCATTGATTGAATATGCACTTGATCAAAGTTAATATTTCAACTTGAATCAAATAAACACTGCACAGAGATAAGACATAAATAACACACCGCACAGTTGACCTTGGATCACTACTGTTCAATAAATTGAAAAGAAGAAATTTTGGTACTCCGGAGAAATTTTGGCACGGTCATATATTTTTAACAAATAAGATTAAGTGTATGTTTGGTTTGGCAATGGGATACTCAAACTTGGTCTTAGTGAGTGACTTTCATGGAAACAAAGAAGCTTGGTTTCCAAGCAGACATTAAAATAAGCTCTCTTTTAGAATATGTTTGGATAATGAGAGGAAAGAAAGTAAAAGGAAAGATTGACGAAGGAATGAAAGAGAATAGAAAGTAAAGAGAAAGTGAGATGATTTTTAGGTTGTTTGGAATAAGTGAAAAAGTAAAAGGAAAGAAAGATTTATATTTAGTAAATGACATAAATATCATTATGGTAAAATGAGTTATGTATTTATTATTTGGGGAATATTAACGAGTGCCCCCGCACTTTTTAAACACCTTGGATAACAAATTTTTACGAAAATCTATGTAACCAGTACATTAAAATTTGTAACATTTGACTTTTTTAAGAAATATTTTCTAAATTTGAAATCTTTAAAGAGTGTCACAGGACAACTCATTAACAAGACCCTTATTATTTGTTTAACATAATATGTTCATATTTGCATATGAATAAATAAAAATCTATACGTTATTATATGCATATGAGAATCAATATAAATTAATTCCGACGTTTGGCTGTGGAAACTACATCGGAGGCAGACCTGGTGACGGTGCCGGAGGCAGTGGAGGAGGAGGAGGACGGTCCTTTAACTTCATTGTCGCTTTCTCTTCCAGGTGTGGATGCTGTGATGCCGATTAGTTCACCACTTTGACAGATGGGTCACTGTATATCGTGAGCGTCTTCTTCTCAGATTCTGTTCACTTCGAAATTCGTGTCATAATAAAATCACAGGTTGATTTCCTAACACTTCGCATTCCGTTAACTTTTTTTTTCTTAGTTTAAGATTTTTGTAATACTTTTGCGTTGTGTGAATTTCATGTATAGTAGTTTAATTTTTTTTTATTTGTTTTTAATTTTGATGATTCAGATTTTGTGATTAGTTCATTCTAGCTAATTGATCATGGTGTTAGTGTATGTAGTTTGGAAACGAATAGTTGATTACTGAATGTTGTTTTTTTATGATATTATTATGATTATGAAACTGGAGAAGGTGCTGTTAGTTGCATTTTGGTTTGGTAAACAAGTTATTTCTATATGATTTGTGGCAGTTTGCAGTTCATTTTTATGTCGACCTTGTGAAAGGAAAAGTAAATAAACTTATAATCTTAAAAAACACGTGTTTCTGAGCATGTTAAACTCGTCTCGTCGTATTTTTCAGTGTTGGTAAAAACTTGGTATGAGGAGAATTGAAGTATTGGAAATATGTTTTGGTTACGTGGACGGGTTTTGTATGAGTATTCGAGTAGGATATTATTGTATATGTGGTTTGTCTTATTGCTATACCTTAAGGAATGTTTGGATGAAGGGTTTTGGATTGGAGGACTTATTTTTTTTTTTATTATCAAATATATTTCAAATTATGGACTTCGCCGTTCTAAGCCATTCTCTCCGAACTCTTCAAAATCCAATTCCTAAGCATACCCTAAACAGTGTTGTCAAATATCAGCTATGGCGGATATCGTTGGCGGATTTTTGGCTTTCTGCCATGTGGCCAATTTTGTGAAGGATGGTGACGCCATGACATCATCCATCGGACATAGTAGCGCTATATGTCAGCCGGTATGGCGGGTTTTTAGCTCTCTGCCATGGTCGGCCATCGACAATACTAACCCTATGATTTGCCTATAAAAAAACTCATGTTTACTTTCTGCTTTTTAAAAGTGTACTTGATTATTTGATTAGGTGTTATAACTATATATGTCGTTGCCAAGTACCCAACTTACAAAACTGGAAGTGAAAGATCACATAATCATAAGATTTTTCAAAGAGACGAAGGAGGCGTGTATAATGAATGCTTAAGATTGATCTAACGGTTCACAAGATTTGAAAGTTAGGTGCCTTTTGCGCCCTAAATTCAGGCAATCCCGATCCCAATTAATTGGGCCCAAACCGCAGAGAATCCATCATCAACATTCCACCGTATATACTGACTATGTTTTTTTGAAGCATTCAAAGTGTCATATTTACCTTCTTCTTTTTCCCTTAACTAACTTGCCATCATGAACCCAATCTGAGTATTAACAACCAACTGATTCTATCTTTCTCACACAGTGGGAATGATTAATTTGATAAAGGATTTATTACGGTCTATCTATTTCCTCTGCTCGATTCAATTCTTGAGAATGGCGTTGCTTTGGACATTTTCTGTTGCATTTTCTCATTACCAATTGTTTAAGGATTCACTCTTTTCTCACAAAATCGTATCCTACCCAAGGTCTTCACCTTCCACTTTTCCTAATAAGCCCGTTTGCGTCATCACCGGTGTAAGTTCTTTTTTCTTTCTTCCCTCTCTTGCAAATTTCAATATTACTATGTGAATTCTATCATTTTTTTTGTGTAGGCAACATCTGGCTTGGGATTATCTACTGCATGCAAGCTTTCTAAGGAAGGATATGTTGTTGTTATTGGTAATTCTTTATTCTTTTTGCTAATCACGCTACAAATGCTATAATACCTTATGTTTTAACTCCTTTTATATGCTAACAATCCACTATTTTCTACAACTCTATTTAATTCTAAGTGAAATCCACTTTCCAAGTGCATGCTTCCATTCACAATAAAATTGATCAAATTGCACCACCACTGTGATTATATAAAGCTCTATCTCTAAACTGTAGTTTTTGTCCAAATCTTGTGATTATGTCAATCTCACCATCAATCCAGACATGCACTAATAGAAAGTGGATCTATGTATCATCGAAGCTTCAGATTAAGTGCGTGTTTGACATGTGTTGGTGTCTGACACTTGTGAGTTGTGACTAAAATACAATCACTTCTTTTTTGTCAAATTTCTATGGTGTCTATGCGTCGGTGTCAGTGTTGTGTTGTGTCTGGTGTATTGGTGTATGTGTCTATATATTGGTGCTTCATTGCGTGGTCTAGGTTATTTAGTGGGATTTATCCAATAATAGAGTGTGTCCAAAAGACTATTTGAAAAAATTTGTTGCTACTTGCTAGCATTCTTACCTAAGATTCCTGTTATGGATCGATGCAGTGGGAAGATCAGAGCAGTTGTTGTCAGAGGTATTTTCAATATTAATTATTAGCATCATGGTAATGATGATTCCATGCATTGTGAAGATCTTAATCGTGTTCTTCCCGTTGTTTGATAGACCATAAAAAAGATTAAAGGTTGGAATGAGGATGCCCACCTCAAAGCTTTTCAGGCTGACATTTCGTCGGCTGAGTCAATTATAAAGTTCAGTACTTCCCTGCGGCAGTGGCTTTTGGATTCCGATTTGCACTGCTCGGTACAAATACTAATAAACAATGCTGGAATACTTGCAACATCTCCTAGAGTCACAACTGAGGGCTACGATAAGTAATTACTTTTTTTATCTAATCTTTTGTTAGTGGTTAACAAAATTCTATCTTTATCATTGAAACCTCCATGCTCATGCTTGCCTTGCATAACACAATAAAAGGTGCATAAGACACACTTTCAAATAATTACTTTCCTGATCTACATAATTTATTTATGCTTTGGGGATATGGTAATAGGTATTATTAATTAAATGTCAACTTTTGAGATGATGTTGATTTGCATGACATGATAACCAGGAAATTTATTATGGAACTGATACTTGAGAAACATAGTTAGAAGCATTTGTATGCACAATGGATGCATTTTTATGGGAGCCTTTGATGCAAAATTATTTATCTGTTTTATATCTGCTCCATGTTTGTCTACTGTCTTAGTTTTGAAATTAGTAGTTACTCTTAAAATCCAATTATATTTTCCACTCTTTCTCCCAGGATGATCGCCACAAATTATATCGGCCCATTTGTTATGACCAAGCTTCTATTACCACTTCTTGAAAGCAGTCCTGTATCTTCCAAAATTGTTAATGTAACATCATTTACTCACCGAGCTGGTAGGATAATCATTTTAGTCCT